>Ga0256405_10000142_pt1 | contig 230147 bp, 200 predicted proteins | sample RumenRJG_02DNA_FD_189096 | JGI IMG/M metagenome (GOLD analysis project Ga0256405, IMG submission 189096) | Bovine rumen microbial communities from Lethbridge, Alberta, Canada - RJG_02 | ecosystem: Host-associated > Mammals > Digestive system > Stomach > Rumen | place: Canada: Alberta...
TGGTGCTGAACTATCGAATCGGGACAGAGATGACATCATCCCTCGTCATCGACACCATTGCCGAAGCGCTGAGACAAGAAAAGGTCACTGATGGACTCGTCCTCCACAGTGACCAGGGGTCGCAATAGGCCTCAAACGTATATTCCAACCTGAGCCAAGAATATCATTTTCGTCCCTCAATGTCCAGTAAAGGCTGTCCATATGATAATTCATCGATGGAGAACTTCTTCGGAACACTCAAATCTGAATGCCTGAACAGGATGAAATTCACAGATACAATCCAGCTTGAGAAAGCTGTCGAGGAGTACGTGCATTTCTACAACTACGAGAGGATCACCATGAAAAATGGCCTTACTCCGTATGAAATACGGAGTAAAGCCACGTAATTTGAAGCATTTCTACGACAGGTGCTTTTTTTCTTGTCTATTTCTCGGGGAACAGTCCATTGATAGACCGCTCTTTAATTATCAGATGGTGCGGGGGGGGGGAATCGAACCCCCATGGATTGCTCCACAAGATCCTTAGTCTTGCGCGTCTGCCAATTCCGCCACCTCCGCGTGACAAAGGAGATTATACTCACGGGTGTTCGTTTCGTCAACCCCTCAAATGCGAGTTTCTTGTCAAAAACTCATATCAGTTTTTTCTACACACTTCCCATCCATCTGCTCCTGCATCCAGCGGATGTAGCGCATCGCCATAGGCACGGAGAAGCACACGCTGATGGCGTCGGAGACGGGCTGGGCGATCTGGATGCCGGTCAGACCGAGGAATCTGGGCAGGATGAAGACAAGGGGGATGAAGAAGAAGCCGCGCCGCGCGCCCGAAAGGAACGAGGCCTGCTTGTAGCGGCCAGTGACCTGGAAGAGCATGTCTGTCAGCACGGTGAGCGGCAGCAGGACGAGCGTCGCGCAGTGGGCGCGAAACGCGGTGGTGCCGATTTCCGTGACGCGCGGATCAGAGTTCTGGAACAGGCTCATCACACGCGGCGCGCCGATGAAGAACGCGGCGGCGACGAGCGTGAGCACGGCAAGGCCGGTCTTGACGCAGAACGTGTAGGCCTCGATCACGCGGTCGTAGCGCTTGGCGCCGAAGTTGTAGCCTGCCACGGGCTGAAATCCCTGGCCGAAGCCGATAAGGACGGAGCCGATGAACAGCATCACGCGCATGACGATCGCCATCGCGGCCAGCGCAGCGTCACCGTAGACGGAGGCGTTGACGTTCAGCGCCACGCTGGCGGCCGAGGCCAGCCCCTGGCGCAGCAGCGTGGGGAAGCCGGTGCGCATGATCAGACCGTAAAAGCTGAGGCTCCGCGAAGCCCGACGCAGGCTGATCCTGAGCACCGAGCGGTGGAACACGAAGTGCGAGAGCAGGATGCAGAAGCTCACGCACTGACTGACGACCGTGGCGACCGCTGCGCCTGCGATGCCCATACCGAAGCCGAAGATGAACAGCGGATCGAGCGCTACGTTCAGCAGCCCGCCGGTGACGATGCCGACCATCGCGAAAAACGCTTTGCCCTCTGCGCGCAGATTGGTGTTCATCACGAACGACGTGGTCATGACCGGCGCGCCTAAAAGTACCCAGCGGGCGTATTCGCGCGCGTAGGGGAGGATCGTTTCTGTCGAGCCAAGCAGCCGCATGAACGGATCAAGAAACGTCAGCCCCAGCACCGTGACCAGAGAGCCCAGCGCCAGCGCGGCGAAGAACGCCGACGACGTGGCCTGACTGGCTTCGTCGTTTTTCTGCGCCCCCAGCCGGCGCGAGGCGATGCTGCCGGCGCCCATGCCGAACATGAAGCCGATCGCCTGGATGATCGCCATCAGCGAAAAGACTACGCCCACCGCACCGGCCGCGCTCGTGCCGATGCGGGCGACGAAGAACGTGTCGGCCATGTTGTAGAATGTGGTGGTGAGCATGCTGCATATCGTTGGCACCGCCAGACGAACGATCAGCGGACGCAGCGGCGACTGTGTCATCTTTACGAACTGCCGCTGGGCATCCGCAGCATTATTTCCCATAATTGTATCTCACTCCTTCAATGAATTTTATAAAAGAATTTTTGACAGTTTGAAATAAAGAGAGTTATCCGATATAATGTAGGAAATCCGGGAGTTCCTGACGGAGGCGAAAGCAGGCAGAAAACAGCCGCGAGGGGCGGCAAGCGATCGAGGATCGAGAGAGAAGAGCTTTGCCATCCGTGACAAGGAAGAGACGATCCCAAAAGAAGACAGGAGGGTACACACAATGAAAGTCTCAACAAGAGGGCATTATGGTCTGCGTGCTGTGGTCGCCATTTCCAGAATGGCAAAAAGCGGCATGCCCGTCAGCGTCAGCGATGTCGCAGAGTCGGAGAACCTTTCCGACACCTATCTAGAACAGCTCGTCTCGCGCCTGAGACGTGCGGGGATCCTGCGCAGCTACCGCGGCGCGCGCGGCGGCTATGAACTGCTTCGCGATCCCGATACGATCACCGTCGGCGAAATCCTTAAAGCCACCGGCGAACAGATCGTCTTCCCCGAAGATCTCACGCCTGCCGGCGCGTCAGGATACGGCCGTCCCGCTCAGGCTTTCTGGAACGACCTCAGCGAAGCCGTCGCGAAGATGATGGATGAGACCACCGTCGGCGATCTGATCCGCCGCTGGGAAGCCGACAATCCCCCCGCCTCACCGCGGAACTGATCTTATAACTGCGTATTTTCATGAGTGCGTCCCTGCCCGCTGTGCGGGCGGGGACTTTTTTGTGCGCTCCGGTAGCAAACGGCCTACAGGCTGCCTTCGCAAAACTCGATGATCTCGCCGTCAGGGCCGGACAGGAAACAGTTGAACGCGTGTTCGCCCATCGGGCCGATGGCGCTCTCCGGCACGGGGAAGCCAGCCTTGTTGAGACGTGCGACAGCGTCGTGAATGGAGGGCACGCTGATAGCCAGATGATTGCGTCCCGGCGTGCGGTCATCGCCCGGCTTGCAGATCAGTTCGACCGAGAAATCAGCGAAGTTCACAAACACCAGGTGTGATCCCGAAGGCATGTGATACTCGCGCCCCTTTTCGCCGCCAAGGGCCCCGGTGTAAAAGCGCAGCGCGCGGTCCATATCCGCCACGCGGATGCCGATGTGTCCCAGAGAGTACGTCATGATAAAGGCTCCTTTCGCGCACTTTTCGTGTCCAACATGAAAATTTGAGAGATGTCGTAATCATAGCAGAATTTTTCACGTTTTGCAGTAATGAACGTAATTCAACCGCCGTGAGGTTATGGATTTTACTGCAAAACTGAGCGATTAACGGGGCTGAAACCGCCCCTAACCGGGGGCATAAAGCGACTAAATCAGCAAAAATCTGCTTTGGGGGGGCTTGTCATGTGCGAATGCTGTGATATACTCACCTTACAGAGTTCCAAATCCTGTGTGGAGGTGTCTGAAAAATGACAAAGGCTGAACTGGTTGAGTTCGTAAGAGAGCAGACGGAGCTTCGCAAGGTTGACGCCGCCAAGGCTGTCGCCGCTGTGCTCGACGGCGTGAAGGACACGCTGAAGAAGGGCGGCAAGGTCCAGATCGTCGGCTTCGGCACGTTCGAAGTCCGCAAGCGCAGCGCCCGCACTGGCCGCAATCCTCAGGATCCCACGAAGATCGTGAAGATCCCCGAGAAGATCGTGCCCGTCTTCAAGGCTGGCAAGCTCCTTCGCGAAGCTGTCGACGCGACCGTTGCCAAGAAGCCCGAAGCCAAGAAGGCCGCTCCCAAGGCTGCCAAGAAAGGCAAGAAGTAGTTCTTCTTTTTTGAAGCACCATCAGACCTAACGCGAAACGGCGTTTCCGAATCTGTTCGGAGACGCCGTTTTTTTGCGTGCGCTTTTGCGTATTACGAAAACTTCACAGCGCCGCGCGCTTAGGCTATAATCGTTTCATCATTATCAGGGAGGGATGAACGATGTGGAGCCGCGGACTGTTGATCACCAGCGGAAGCGGAAAAAATGATGCGGACCTGCGCCCGCAGCTGCTGATGCGCGGACTGGGGCGGAATGATTTCCTCACTGTTATGACAGAAGAGCAAGCGGCGTCCTCCTGGCCGCAAGGGCATTTCGACGTGGTCATGATCCCGCCGTCTTGCGCGGACGCTACGCCGCTGATTCGCAAAAGCATCGAATACGGGGTGCCGTTTCTCATCATCGGCTGCCCTCGGCTGGACAGCGAGGGCGAAGCGCTGCTGGCAGAATTCCGCGCGCACGGCGGCCGGGCGCTCGGCCCCGGTTCGCAGGGCTTTTTCGACTGGGAGAAGAAACTGGCCCTGTGTTGGTCGTCGTCTGTGCGCATCCCTGACAGTCCCCCCGAGGAGCGCCACGTCGCGCTCGTCGCGCAGGGCGGCGCTGTGCCGTTCTCGCTCTACGCGATGGCCGTGGAAGCCGGCGTTCGCTTCCGCCGCGTCGTCTCGCTTGGCAGCTGCGCTGATGAAGACGCCGAGCTGCGCAGGCAGATCCGCGCCGTCATCGACGATCCCAGATCGACGCTGCTCATCCTTTGCCTGGAATCGCTCAGTCAGGGGCGCGCGTTCCTGACGCTCACAGCGCAGGCAGCTGCCCGCCATCTTCCCGTCGTGCTGCTGCGCTGCGGTGAGCGTGAGCGCTTTCGTTCCCGCATGGCGCACCGCCACAGCGACGCTGCCTGGACCGACCAGACCATGTGGGATTCCGTGGCCGGACAGTACGGCGTCGTGCTGCTTGACGACGCGCAGCAGATCGTCGATCTGGGCAAGATCTCCGCGCCGCGTTCGGCTTCGCGCGGCAACAGGGTCGCCGTTCTGGCGACGTCTGAAGGGGTCGCGATGATGCAGGGCGACCAGTGTGAGGCTGCCGGATTGGACGTGGTGGAGTTCTCCCCTGAACTTCTGCGGAAGATCAAGTCACGCCTGCCGGCATGGGCGAACGCCGAAAATCCCGCCGATCTCTCGGAATACGCGCTGAACGCCGACGGCGTCCTTTCCGGCATCCTCGCGGACGTGCAGGACAGCGGCGAATGCGACATGATCCTTGTCGCTGCCGGCGCGCTCACTGCCCGTCAGGGCGAAGTCCTCTCGCGCTCGCTGGCGGAGGCGCATCGGCGCGGGACGCTGCCGCTGGCGTGCTGCTGCCTGGGACGCTGGCGTCCGCTCGAAGACATGGTCCGGCGCATGAACGCCGAGGGCGTGCCGCTGTTCAGCAGCCCGCGCCGCGTGGCCGAAGCGATGTCCAGCCTGTGGCGCATCAGCCGTTCGGTCCCCGTCGTCGGCGAGCTGCGTCCTTCGGACCGCAGGCCGTTCCTCGACCAGTGTCCGGCGAACTTGAGCGAGCGCGACGCGATGGCGCTGGTCGAAGCCTACGGGCTCAAGACCGTGCCGCACCGCCTCTGCACGTCGGTTGCCGAGGTGCTCGATGCGGCGCGCGACCTGGGGTTCCCCATGGTCCTCAAGGTCGTCTCGCCCTCGTTTGCCAGCAAGCAGCAGGCGCGCGCCGTCGCCCTCAACCTGAAGACCGAGGAAGAGCTGCGCAACGCTTACGGCCGCATCCTCGAACGCGTCAGCCGCGTCCATGCTGAAGCCGAGATCCAGGGCGTCTTCGCTCAGAAGATGATCACCGACGGCATCGAGTGCATGATCGGCATCAAGCGCGATCCGCTGTTCGGTCCCGTCGTTGCCGTCGCCCTCGGCGGCGCGTATTACGGACTGATGAAGGATATCGCTCTGCGTGTGGCTCCCGTCTCCGTAGGCGAAGCCCGTGCCATGATCGAAAGTCTGAAAGGCTATCCGCTGGTGTCGGGCTCGTGGTTCGGACGTCCCACGGACGTGGACGCGCTGGCGCGGCAGATCGCCGATCTGTCCGAGATGGCCTGTTCCGAGCCTGATATCGAAGTGCTCGACATCAACCCCATCTTCATCCGCCCGCAGGGCAAGGGCGCTGAGATCGCCGATGCCTTTGCCGTGCGCGTTGCGCGCGATGCACATTAAACGGCCCGCTGTGGGCCGCTCATACTGAATTTTCAGGAGATGAAATCATGAACACGTATATTTCGGCCGTGCTCTGGCTGGCGGCGGGGTATCTGTTCGGCTCGCTGCCGACCGGCTACGTCGTCGTCAAGACGATGACGGGACAGGACATCCGCACCGTCGGATCGGGCAACATCGGAGCGACCAACGTTGGCCGCGTGCTTGGCAAAAAATGGGCTGTGATCGTCACGATCGTCGACATGCTCAAAGGCGGCGCGGCCGTGATGCTGTGCCGCATGCTTGGCGGCGGCGACCTCAGCGTAGCGGCTGCTGCGCTCGGCGCGGTGCTGGGACACAATTATCCCGTGTGGCTGCGCTTCCATGGCGGCAAAGGCGTGGCGACCACATTCGGCACGTTGTTTTTTGTGCAGATGTGGTATTCCTGCGCCGCCGTCCTGCTGGCAGGCATCCTCTGGTTCCTCGTCATGAAGGCGTTCCGCTACGTCTCGCTGGCGTCGCTCGTTGCGCTGCTGGCGATCGGGGCCTGGTTCGCGTTCTTCGGGATGCATCCTGCATTCATCGTCCTTGCCGGCGTGCTTGCCGTACTCTCGCTCTGGCGTCACCGCAGCAACGTTGACCGCCTCATTCACGGCACCGAGAACAAAGTCGGCCGCAAATAAGCGTCTGCGCGTTTATTCTTGACTATATTTGACCAATAGGGTACAATCGTTTCAGTTGGTCCGAACGAAACGGAGGTACTGCGTCATGAGCAGTTTGACAGAAGTCATCGAGAGCTACATCAACGAGCTCTTTCAGCAGGAGGAGCAGGACGGCTCGGCCGATGCCGACCGCGTGTCACTGCGCCGCAAGGACGTGGCCGAGCGGTTCGGCTGCGTGCCCAGCCAGATCAATTACGTCCTGCGCAGCCGCTTCACGCCCGAGCGCGGCTACATCGTCGAGAGCCAGCGCGGCGGCAACGGCTACATCCGCATCCTCAAGATCAGCTACGACATGCCCGAGGAGCGCGCCCAGCACATCGACCGCATCGTCGGCGACTCCATCACCGAGGCCGACGCGCGCCGCCTGCTGTGCTCGCTTCAGGCCCGCGGCATGATCAACGCGCGTGAGCGCCTGCTGATCGAGATCTCGCTGCGCCATATCAGCGAACTGAGCGACACCACGTTCGACGTGTCGCCCTACAAGAAAAGCACCATCCAGGCCGACCTGCTCAAGCGCATGCTCTGCGGCCTCGACCTGGCGTAACGGAACGCAATGTCAACGCGCAAAGGAGGTAAGCGCCGTGTGGCAGTTTTTTACTGAAAGAAGCAAGCACGTCATCCAGATCGCCCATCGTGAGGCGCTTCGCCTTGGTCATCCCCGGATCGGGACCGAGCACCTGATGATCGGCCTGATCGCCGAGGAGTCGTCGGTCGCCGCCCTGGCGCTGAAGGACGCCGGCCTCGTCCCCGAGGATGTGCTTCACAAGATCCTCGCGCTGCGCCCGCCGCAGCAGCCCTACATGCAGGCCGTCGACCTGCCTTTGACCGACCGAGCCCGCAGCGCGCTCAATCAGGCCATTGCTCATGCCCGGTCGCTGCACTCCAGCTACGTCGGCACGGAGCATCTGCTGCTGGGCGTTCTGTCCGAAAAAGAGGGCACGGCCTGCCAGGCGCTCCAGGAGCTGGGGCTGAACGTCGATACGATCAGCGCGAACCTTAAAAACGAACTCGATGCGCAGACGGAAAGCGCGTCCCAGCAGAGCGAAAGCCCGCAGAGCGGCGCGGCCTCGACGCCGGCCGTCGACAAATACTGCGTCGACCTCACCGCCAAAGCGGCGAAGGGGGAGCTCGACCCGCTCATCGGCCGGAGCGCGGAGCTGCGGCGCATGATGCAGATCCTCTGCCGCCGCCGCAAGAACAACCCCGTGCTCGTCGGCGAGCCCGGCGTCGGCAAGACCGCCATCGTCGAGGGGCTGGCCTGTCTCGTGCAGCGCGGCGAAGTGCCCTCGCTGCTCAAGGACAAGCGCGTCGTCGAGCTGAACATGGGCAGCATCGTCGCCGGCACCCAGTACCGCGGCGAGTTTGAAAAGCGCATGAAGGACATCATCGACGAGCTGACCGCCGCCAAAAACGTGATCCTCTTCATCGACGAGCTTCATACTGTCGTCGGCGCCGGCAGTGCGCAGGGATCGCTCGATGCTGCCAACATCCTCAAGCCCTGCCTCGCCCGCGGCGAGTTCCAGGTGATCGGCGCGACCACCCGCGACGAGTTCACGAAGTACATTGAAAAAGACGCCGCGCTCGAACGGCGCTTTCAGCCGGTCGACGTAGGCGAGCCCGATCAGGACGCCGCGCTGGCGATCCTTCAGGGCCTGCGCGAGAGCTACGAAAAGCATCACAGCGTGCATTACACCGAAGAAGCGCTCGAAGCGGCCGTGAGATTGTCCAGCCGCTACCTGTCCGACCGCAGTCTGCCCGACAAGGCCATCGACCTGATCGACGAAGCCGGTGCGCGCACCCGCCTCGATCAGGACGGCGCCGAGATCCCCGAAGGCCTGACCGTTGACGAGAACAAGATCGCTGACGTGCTCTCCGAGTGGAGCGGCATCCCCGTGCGCACGCTCACCGAACACGAGGCGCAGCGCCTGCTCCGCCTGGAGGATGAGATCCATACCCGACTGGTCGGCCAGGACGAAGCCGTCAGCGCGCTCTGCCGCGCCGTGCGCCGCTCCCGTTCCGGCCTTAAGGACCCGAAGCGGCCCGTGGGCAGCTTCCTGTTTCTCGGCCCCAGCGGCGTGGGCAAGACCGAGCTGGCCCGTGTGCTGGCTCGCGTCATGTTCGGCAGTGAGAAAGCGCTTCTGTCGTTCGACATGAGCGAGTACATGGAGCGCCACGAGGCCGCCAAGCTCATCGGCGCGCCGCCCGGCTACGTCGGTTTTGACGAGGAAGGCCGCCTTACCGAGGCTGTGCGCCGTCATCCCTGGTCGGTCGTCCTCTTTGACGAGATCGAAAAGGCCAACCCCGACGTCTTCAACCTGCTTTTGCAGATCCTTGAAGAGGGCCGCCTGACCGATTCGCACGGCCACAGCGTCGATTTCCGCAACACGATCGTCGTCATGACCAGCAACCTTGGCGTGCGCCAGCTGGCTAAATCCGGCCTGGGCTTTTCACCTTCCGTCGAGACGGAGCGCCGCAAGCAGGCGGATTCGGTGCTTGCCGCCGTGAAGCAGTTCTTCCGGCCCGAGTTCCTCAACCGCATCGACGCGCAGCTCGTCTTCCATCCCCTCACGGCCGAGCAGCTCGATCAGGTGTTCGACATCATGCTCAGCGATCTCAGAAGCCGCCTTGACGAACGCGGCATCACCCTCGACCTGTCCACGTCGGCGCGCGGCAAGCTCCTCAGCGAGGCCGCCGCGCAGAATCAGGGCGCTCGTCCTCTGCGCCGCCTGATCGAGTCGCGCATCGAAGATCCTCTGTCCGACCTCATCCTCTCCGGCGTGCCCGAAGGCGCGGCGATCGACGGCGTGCTCAAAGACGGCGAACTGTCGTTCAAAGTCCGCCGCAAGCGCTCTCCGCGCCGCACGCGTAAGAGCGCCGCAGTTGAGGCCGAACTGGTCGAAGAATAACAGAACATAAAGGAAGCGCTGATTTAATCCCATTCTGGTGTATTTCAACCAGCGCACAGGAAACCTGAGAAAATGCGTCAGATCCGAAGAAACCTGTCCGTAAGGGGCTTCGGAGGCGTACTTCCGTACGTTGGAGAAGCCCCTCGGACAGCGTTTCGCAGGAGATGGCGTATTTTATCAGCGTTTCCTAAAAAATCGGGACTGCTGTGCAGATAGCAGTCCCGATTTTTTTATGAACGTTTGCGGAACGGAACAGAATTACGACGGCGAAAGTGTTATAATGCCCTGTGTTTCGGCCGCGATGAAAGTCTTTTACGGCCGCCTTGGATTTGCTTTTATTAAGGAGGAGTTTTTTTGAAGTTCGTGCAGTCCATCCCTCTTTTCGGCTCGATCGTCAACGGCCTGGCCATCATCGTCTGCGGATTTATCGGCTACACTCTGCGCAAGCGCGTGCGCGAGGACATCATGGAGCTGCCCAAGCAGTGCCTGGGGCTTTTTTCGGCCATTATCGGCATCGGCATGGCGCTCAAGACGCAGAACATGCTCGTCGTCGTCTTTTCGCTCTGCGCCGGCAGCATCATCGGCGGCCTGCTCGACATCGACGGCCGCGTTGAGAGAATGGTTGAGCATCTTCAGGCCAGGCACAGCGGCCTCGGCTCCAACTTCACGCAGGGACTGATGTCGGCCATGCTCATCTTCTGCATCGGCTCGATGGCGGTGCTCGGCGCGTTTGAAGAGGGGCTCGGCGGCTATCCGACGCTGCTGCTCACCAAGTCGATGATGGACGGCTTGATCTCGGTTGCTCTGGCGGCCTCGTTCGGCGTCGGCGTGATGTTCTCGTCCATTCCCGTGTTCCTCTATCAGGGCTCGCTTACGCTGGCCGCGCGCTTTGTCCAGCCCTATATGACCGAGGCGGCCACGATCGAGATGACTGCTACCGGCGGCGTCATGCTCTTCGGCGTCGGCCTCTCCATCCTCGGGCTGGTGAAGATGAAGCTGATGAACGCGCTGCCTGGCCTGATCATCGCCGTCGTTCTCGTGCGTCTTTTTGTCGAATAGCGTTTTGCGGGGGAGCGTCGTGCGCTTTCCCCTTTTTTATGCGTTTCTGTGGTAGAATACTAGCGCGCGAATGCGCACGATCACCGATCATTGCCAGGAGGCGTTTTATCCCGTGGATTTTCAGCAATTTGATGTTTCCAAGTACAAGGAGTACAAAGACTACTGGTTGCGTTGCGACGAATATTCGTCCGACATGAGCTTCGTCATCCTCTGGGCGTGGAAGGATTTCTTCGGCTACGAGATCGCTTGGGAGCCGGAGCTGCTCTGGATGCGCCAGACCAGGCCCGATCTCAAGTGGCTGGCGCCCGCCGGCAGCTGGCACCGCGACGACTGGGAAAAGCAACTGCTCGAGCATGTCGGCCCCGAAGCTGATTTTGCAGATGTGCCTAAAGCGCTCGTGCAGATCTGGCAGCAGCAGCTTGGCGCCAAGATCGTTGCCGAAGAAAACCGCGCCAGCTTTGAATATCTGTACCCCGTCGAGGAACTGGCGACGCTGGCCGGCAATAAGCACATGAAGCGCCGCAACCGCGTCAACAAGTTCCGCCGCGAGCATGCCGCGCAGTATCTGACCCTGACGCCCGAGATGACGGCCCGCGTGAAGGAGCTCCAGGCATCGTGGACGCACGACGAGAACGAGTTCATGACGAAGATGCTCGCTGCAGAGGGCGAAGGCATCATGCGCGTGCTCGACCACTGGACCGAGCTGGGGCTGATCGGCGGCGCCATCGAGCTTGACGGCCGTCTCATCGCCTATACGCTCGCCGAGCCCGTGAACGACGACCTGATCATGATCCACTACGAAAAGGGCCTGCCCGAGTTCCACGAAGTGTATCAGGTCATCAACAAGGACTTTTTGTTCTACGACGCCCACAGCTACAAGATCGCCAACCGCGAAGAGGACATGGGCGACGAAGGCCTTCGCCACGCAAAAATGGCCTACGGCCCCTGCGGCTTTGTCGAGAAATACACCGTTCACTGGAACGCGAACGCGTAAGTACAAAAGAGCACAGAAAAAGCGGCGGCGCTTCGTCATCATCGCGAAGCGCCGCCGCTTTTGCTGCTGAATTCCGATCACTGATTGCTCATAACGCTTTCTACTTCTTTGAAGAACGTATCCAGATCGGCATCGACACGCAGCGTGACGCGCGAAGAGGGGAGGTAGTCGGTCGACACTTCGCCGCGGTTGACGATGACGATCGATCCCCTGCACATCTGCGGCAGCAGCGCGGCCGGGTAGACGTTCAGCGACGAGCCCAGCACGAACAGCAGATCAGCACGCGAGCAGAGCCTCTGGCACTCGTCAAGGTATTTGACGTTCTCGCCGAAAAAGACGATGTCCGGCTTGATCACGCCGCCGCATCTGGTGCAGTGCGGCACGTCGGACGATTCGAGCAGCTTGTTCACCGCGTCGTAGCCGTAATACTCGCCGCAGCTCGTGCAGTAGGCTTTGCGGATCGTGCCGTGGATCTGATAAATGCGCCTGGAGCCCGCGGCCTCGTGCAGACCGTCGAAGTTCTGCGTGACGATGCCGTCAAGCCGGCCCTCCGCTTCCAGTTTGGCGAGGAACGAGTGCGTGAACGTCGGCTCGATGCCCGCGAGCATGTTCACGCACTCGCGGTGAAAGCGGTAGTAATACGACGGATCGCGGCGGAACCAGCTGATGTCGAACAGCTTGTCGGCCTCCACATCAGCCCGCCTGTAGATGCCCTTCGGTCCGCGGAAGTCGGGGATGCCAGCCGCGGTCGACATGCCCGCACCGCTGAGCACCGCCGTGCTGCGTGAGTTCAAAATCAGTTCGGCGCACTTCTGCGCCTGGTCGTGAAGCAAAAACATAATATAATCACTCCTTATATGTTGATCTTGTCAGATAGTTTTTGAGATAATAAATATTTTAATAAGACTCTAAGATTTTTGAATTGTGTTTCATATAAATAAACTCCGTTATGATGCTTTAAGGTAATCCATTTTGAGTCAGTAATTTTTGCTATATATGTAGATTCGATCTGTATGAAAGTATGAGGCATCTTATCTAGGAGTGTATCAAATGTTAGTACGCCCTTGGGGAAGGGGGTAACGAATTTAACAGTTGCAAAATTATGAGAATATAAATGAAGGATAGAGAGTTCTGCCTGAGTAAGGCTGAAACTGTTTGAATTACTTGTTGTATCTTTAGGTACTTGTTTTTTCTCAAAACCACGTTTACGGCGGTGAGGAATATTTCTATTACTTTTTGTTGGAAGAATTGGCATTTTACTTGTAGTTGAACTCTTGTTGGATTCTAGTGAAGACGAAGGGCTTTTCTTGGAACGTGGTTGGTAGCTATGACATGTTTCAACGCAACATAATTTAAAGATGACACAACGATTAGGATATTTGTAGAAGGTGCATAACTCCTTATTTCTGTTTTTGTGTAGTTCGATGATTGGCGTTTGAGCGGTGACAAGATTACTAGGGTTTGTAGGTGGTTTCCGTGTGGTCCTTTTTTCTTGAGTCGATTGCGAAGATTGTAAGGAGCCTTTCTTTCGAATCTGCAATTTAAGTGAGGATGTAGGGCGTATAGAGGACTTTTGTTGGGATGCAACCAAGGAAGGTGATTTCTTGGATTGTGCGGCGGTTCTTTGATGCCGTTTATGTCTTGTTTTATGTTTGGGGCGTTTTTTATGAGGTGCTGCCGGGGCAAAAGGACTATGCCAAAAAAAACCTAAAATACGTCTTTTCCATTTCATGCTATTTCACTTCCTAGAAAAGAACTCGTCGGGCAAAATGATTCTATAGAGTCTTTTTTCGCTCACCCGCCGCCCGCCTTCCAGCTTTGCCTCTCGTGCGATGAGCTGTTCTTTCTGCTCGTGCGTCAGCTGCTTGACGCGCCATTCGGCGCTCATGGCGGATGATTTATCGCGCCACTGCCACAGGGCGGCCAGTTCGACGGGGCGGCGGCCTTGTGTTATTTATCTGCAACGAGGATGAACAATTATTCTATGGTTTGGGTGTTTATTAACTTATTAACTATAATGAAAACATAACGTGTTTTATATAAAGTGTAGTTGATTACAATGGTTTCATTCATTTTTGCCAAGCCCCCAATTACGATCTTCATCGTTGTAACGGTTATATTTATATTGGCTTTCTTTTCTGAGTTCGCGCTGTTCACCGTTTGGACTTGTCCATGAATAACTAACTTCCCAGCTACGCGATTTTCGACTATTGCTGAAATACAGATATAGTGATTTCGTAACATCGATACCGCCAATGTTTAACGTAGCCTCGCCTTTTCCATGATGATAGAAGAAAATATCGTTCAGCAAACTGTATGTGAAATCGCTTTCTTGCACTGTCTCGGGATGTTCAATGAGCATATTTCTTCGTTCTTGTGCCTTTTTTTGTTGTTGAATTACTTTTCGCATCTCTAACTTATGAACCTTTTCGTCTTGTTTATAAGATTCTTCTCGTGTAATGTAGTCAATCAACTTTTGATCAGGAACTGCATCACCGGCTTTACTTTTCATCGGTAAATACCCATTTTGATACATTTCTAATACAAGCTTCGCTCCTACAGGAGATGTACAAATAGTAACATTTCCAAAATCATTTTCTTCTTCATGACAAATTTCATCTATCTCTCTGTTATTGTATTTGCGCTCTCCGATACGTTTAGGGGGATTGATGATTCTGAGTTTCTTTGTAGTTTTTGTCATTGTAAAATTAGGCTCAACAAGTGATTGCATGATGTACTCTTTAGCGTTGTTTGGCTTAACCCCAGGGAGTAACTTTAAGACCTCAATCAAAGTAAAATATTTCCTCATTTCGTCGCACCTTCCCTTGTGTTTTCAAAGAGAATCCTTGCTATTCTCTTCTCGCTCACGCGCTTGCTACCCTCCAGCTTTGCCTTTCGTGCGATGAGCTGTTCTTTCTGCTCGTGCGTCAGCTGCTTGACGCGCCATTCGGCGCTCATGGCGGACGATTTATCGGGCCACTGCCACAGGGCGATCAGCGCGACGGGGCGGCGGCTTCTGGTGTATTTTGCGCCTGTGCCGGCGTTGTGGGCGGCAAGGCGTGCGGCGGGATCGGTGGTGAAGCCGGAGTAGAGCGTGCCGTCAGCGCAGCGCAGGATGTAATTGAAAAATCCTGTCACTTGGCGTAGGTATGGGCGACGCGCGCGCGTCCTTTGTCCACGTCGACGCCGGCGAGGATGATCATGCCGCCGATGAAGCTGACGGCGATAACGCCGACGGCCAGACGGAGCGAGCCGGTGAGCGACGCGACGGTGCTGCACAGGGCGGGGCCGATGATGCCGGCGAACTTGCTCGACACGTTGTAGAGGCCGAAGAAATGTCCGCTGCGCCCGGCCGGGAGCATGGAGGCATAGATGCTGCGGCTGATGGCCTGCGCCCCGCCCTGCACCATGCCGACGGCGATGGCCATCAGCCAGAAGTGCCAGTTGCGCGTCATCAGCATCGAGCCGAGGGCGATGAGCGTGTACCAGCCCAACGAGATCATCACAGCGCGCTTGCTGCCCAGCTTTTCTGCCAGATGGGCGAAGATGAGCGCGAAGGGCACGCCGACAAACTGGGTGACGAGCATCGCGCCGACGATGTGGTTCTGCGAGATGCCCAGACCGGCGCCGAACACGGCGGCCATGCGGATGATGGTGCCGATGCCGTCGTTGTAGAGCCAGAACGAGACCATGAACCTCAGTGCTTCGGGGTATGATTTGAGTTCGTTCCAGCTCTGCGCCAGGGCGCGGAGCGTCTGCCTCAGGCCGACGGGGGCGGACTCGCCGACGGGAGGCTCAGGCACCCACAGCGCCAGCGGCACGGCAGCGCCAGCCCACCACACGGCGACCAGCAGGAATGAGCACTTCACGCCAGCGTCGCCGAAGCGCGAGATGAGGACCATGCCGATTGCCAGCAGGACGCCCGCGCCCAGATAGCCGATGCCGTAGCCGAGCGTGGAAACGCGGTCCATCTGCCCCTCGGGGGCGATGTAGCTGAGCAGCGCGTCGTAGCACACGGACGCCACCGACAGCCCGACAGTGCCTGTGACCATGCAGGCGAGCGCGTAGAACCACCGTCCCGCGCCGGCGGCAGCGAGCGCGGCCGATGCGGCGATGCCGAGGATGGCGAAAGCAAGCAGATATTTCTTTTTCACAGCGCGTCCGTCGACATAGGTGCCGACTACGGGGGTGAGCACGGCAGAGATTGCCAGCGCCACGGACGAGGCGTAGCCCCACGACGACAGCGCCCATTCGCCGCCGCCGGCGATCACGGTCTGGTAATACACGGGGAGGACGACGGCCATGACGATGGTGGCGAAGGCGCAATGTCCGGTGTCGTACAGGCACCAGGCGAAGACGGAACGGTTCTTGAACAATCGGATCACCTCATTGGATTTCGGCGCGAAAAAATTTTTCGTGCGTTTTGTGCAAAATTGCTCTGTCATTTCTTCCATAACTGCCTTATAATAAAACAAAACAAGAAACAGTTCAAATGGAATTTTTCATCCGCGTAAAATTCGCGGACAAAGGAGTGATGGGAGCCATGCGGACACGTCCCGACTGGGAAAGTTATTTCATGACGCTTGCCGCCGTCGCCGCGACGCGCAGCACCTGTCTGCGCCGTCAGGTGGGCGCGGTGATCGTGCGCGACGGACAGATCATCAGCACCGGCTACAACGGCTCGCCGAAAGGTACGCCGCACTGCTCGGAGACGGGCTGTCTGCGCAGCGTGCTGAACATCCCTTCCGGCGAGCGGCAGGAGATGTGCCGCGGCTCGCACGCGGAGATGAACGCCATCTCCCAGGCGGCATCCGTCGGCGTCTCTACGGCCGGCGCGGTGCTGTACTGCACGCATTCGCCGTGCGCGTTCTGTTCCAAGGCGATCATCAACGCGGGCATCAGGCGCGTCGTCTATCTGTACTCGTATCCTGATGAGCTGGCCGAACGCTTGAGGAGCGAGGCCGGCTTGGTCAGCGAGCAGTTCCCTGCGGAAAAACTTGCCTGCATCCATGGCTGTCTCGACCTGGCGCGCGAGAGCGTCGGAACAATGAACGAACGAAAGGATGGGTGTCCATGCTGCTGAAATTCTGCGGAGCCGCCAAAGAAGTGACCGGATCGAACTATCTGCTCGAAGTCGCGGGCAGCCGCATCCTCGTCGACTGCGGGATGCACCAGGGCGACCGGGAAGAGGCCAATTATGAGCCGTTCCCTTACGCGCCCAGCTCGATCGACGCGGTGCTGCTGACGCACGCGCATATCGACCACTCCGGCCGAATCCCCCGGCTGGTGCGCGAGGGCTTCCGCGGCAAGATCTACGCCACGCTGCCCACGATCGAGCTGACGGAGATCCTCTGGGACGACTCGGTGCGGCTCATGCGCGAAGACGCCGAATGGCAGACGGCGAAGAACGCCCGCCGCGGTCTGCCCCCCGTGGAGCCGCCTTACGGCCAGGAAGACGCCGACGCCGCTAAAAAGCTGTTCGAGCCCGTCAACTACGACTCGCGCGTCGACATCACGCCCTCAATCTCCGTTCGCTTCCGCGACGCTGGACACATCCTCGGCAGCTCGATCATCGAGATGATGCTCACCGAGGCCGACAAGGTGGTGCGCATCGTCTTCTCGGGCGACCTCGGCCCCATGCAGACGGTCATGGAGCGCGCTCCCGCCGAGATCACCGATGCCGATTACGTCGTCATCGAGTCCACCTACGGCAACCGCGAGCACAAGGACAACCTGACGACGCGGAACGAATTCCAGACGCTGATGAAAGAGATCTTTGCCAAGAAAAAGGCGAAAGTCTTCATTCCCACGTTCGTGGTCGACCGCGCCCAGCGCATCATGTACGAGCTGGCGCTGCTGCGCGGCCAGGGCATTGGCACGGGGATGCCCGTCTACTTCGACTCGCCGATGGGCGTCAAGGCCACAAAGCTGTACGAGTCGCATCTCGACCTGATGTCGCAGGAGCTCCAGGCCTACCGCCGCGAAGGGGGCAACCCGTTCAGCAGCGACGATATCCAGTACATCTCCACAAAGGAAGAGTCGCAGGCCGTCAACAACCAGAACTTCGGCCTCGTGCTCGCCGGCAGCGGCATGTGCTCGGGCGGACGCATCGTTCATCACCTCAAAAACGGCATCTGGAACCCCGACAACCATGTGATCTTTGTCGGCTATCAGGCGCACGGCACGCTGGGACGCCGCATCGTCGACGGCGCCAGGACGGTGCGCATTGCCGGCGAGTCGATCAACGTCGAAGCGCAGATCCACACCATCGGCGGCTTCTCGGCTCACTCCGACCGCACCGATCTGCTGGACTGGGCCGAGCGCTTCCGTCCCACTATGCCCAAGTTCTTCGTCACTCACGGCGAAGCTGACGCCTCGCAGAGTCTGGCCGACGCGCTCAGCACGCGCGGCTTTGAAACGCTGGTGCCCGATCTCGATCAGGAGATCGCTCTTGAGCCGCGCAAGGCGGGGCAGACGATCATCGAAGCGATCGCGGAGGCGAAGGCAGCCCCCATGCCTGAGCAGATCGCCGAGACGGAAGCGCCCGCTGATCCCAGCGGCGCGGCAGCGGCTGAAGCTGCCGCCGAACCGGCGAAGACATCCGCTGAAGCGCGGAACAAGCCGGCTCCCGAAGCTGAGCCTGCTCCCACGAAAGATGAAAAGCATACTGCCGAGAAAAAGCAGCGCCGCGCCAACCGCAAGGCTGTGACCGCGCTGGAAAACATCGGCGACCAGATGCGCGAAGTGTACGCGCGCGCCGCCAGCGGCGAGCTGACGGCGGAGTCGCAGCCGCTGCTTGATGCTGTGGCCGTGCTGCTCGACTCGATCCTCGCGCGCTCGGAGAGTCGCAAATAACGTTAAGATTCCCCGCGAGGTTCGCGGGGAATTATTTTTTAATTTTGTGTCAAAGCTCGGCTTATCTGATATAATTAAATCGCTTGCGTATGCGCGCGAGAACGCGCTGGAACTTTCATTTTTATATCGAAAGGACGTATGAACGATGATGAAGAAGTTTGGCAAGTATCTCCTGCCCGCCGGGGTCATGGCGCTGGTTGCGGCGTTTTTCCTGCTTGGCGCGGCCAATCTCGAATCGCCGAAGCTGCCCGGAAAGAACGAGCCGCCTGCACCTCCGCCCGAGCCGAAGGACGCTGTTGTCCTCTTTACGAACGACATTCACTGCGGCATTGACGGCTACTCGGCCCTGGCCGCGCTGCGCGCTTCGCTGATCGAGGACGGGCTTGACACGATCGTCGTCGACGACGGCGACTATATCCAGGGCGAGCTGATCGGCGGCTACTACAAGGGCGAGCCCATTATCGAGCTGATGAACGCCGTGCCTTACACGCTGGCGACGCTCGGCAATCACGAGTTTGACTACGGCATGGATCAGCTCAAAAAACTGATCGGCGCCGCGAAGTTCGATGTGCTCAGCTGCAACATCGACGACCTGGCCGCCGGCAAGCCGCTGGTGCCGCCGTACAAGATCGTGACGCTCGGCAACCGCAAGGTGGCTTTTGTCGGCGTGACCACCCCCGAATCGATTGCCAAGGCCAACCCCAAGTTTTTCCAGGATGCTGCCGGCAAATTCGTCTACAGCTTCAACGAGAAAGATCTTTACGCTAAAGTTCAGGCTGCCGTCGATGCCGCCCGTGCCGAGGGCGCGCAGACGGTCGTCCTCGTCTCTCACCTGGGCATCAACGGCTCCACGCCCGAATGGGCCGCGCCCACGGTCATTGCCAACACGCGCGGCATCGATGTCGTGCTCGACGGCCATTCGCACGAAGTGTTTGCCGGTGAGGGCTACAAGAACGCCGACGGCAAAGACGTGCTCTACGCTCAGACGGGCACAAAATTCATGTATATCGGCCGCCTGAACATTGCCAAGGACGGCACGGTGCGCACCGAGCTGATCCGTCCGGCTGATGTCGACGTGAACAAGAGCGAAGCCGTCAAAAAGGTGTATGCCGACGTGCAGAAGCTGATCGACGCCGACCATTCCAAGCTGGCTTTCCTTAACGAGAAGATCGGTGTGGCCGAAGTGCCGCTTACTACCGACGATCCGCGCACCGGCTCGCGCCGCATCCGCATGGGCGAGACCAACCTTGGCGACTACTGCACCGATGCCTATCGCGCTGTGACCGGCGCCCAGATCTCCATCATCAACGGCGGCGCCATTCGCAAATCGGTCGAGGGCGGCGACATTACGCGTCTGGCGCTGATGGATACCAACCCCTGGAGCAACCCGATGTGCATCGCCGAGATGACGGGGCAGGCTATCCTCGACCTGCTCGAGTTCAACAGCCGTTATCTGCCCGATGAGGAGTGCGGCGGTTTCTGCCAGGTGTCCGGCATGAGCTATGAAGTCGACGCGACCATCCCCAGCCCCGTCAAACATGATGAAAAGGGCGCCTTTGCCGGTGTTGAGGAAGGCAAGCAGAGGCGTGTGAGCAACGTCCGCGTCGACGGCATGCCGATCGACCCGGCGGCGACGTACACCGTGGCGGGCTCCAAGTACTGTTTGCTCGACGGCGGCGACGGCAACGGCGGCGTGCAGGGCATCAAGCCGTTTAAGACTGAGGGCCTGCCCACTGACGCTGATTGCCTGCTCAAATATCTTACCGATCATCTGAAGGGCAAGATCACGATGGAGCAGTACGGCAACCCGCTCGGCGCAGGCCGCATCGTCATCCGCAAGTAATCATACTAGTTTTCTATAAAACGGCTCATACCTCAGCCGTTTTATAGCGCGCCGTTGGCGCGCGTAGAAAACTGCATGAGACGACGTGGCGCCTGTAAGGCGCCGACTGCCGCGCCTGCCTTTGGCGCGGCCTCGCGATGAGCTTTTTAATCGCGAAACAGTATCAGCCATTCATAAAAATGAGGCTGCCTCAGAACGGGGCAGCCTCATTTTGAATTGATGTCAATGAAAGGAGCGCAATGAGTGATGGGTGTCTTTGACGGCTTCAAGCCGGAGCGTGTGTATCACTTTTTCGAGGAAGTAGCGCGGATCCCGCGCAACAGTTTTCACGAGGAGAAGATCAGCAACTGGCTTGTGAACTTTGCCCGTGAGCGCGGCATCGACTGCGTGCGGGACGAACACTGGAACGTGGTCATGAACGTGCCGGCAACGCCGGGCTATGAGCACCGCAAAAAAATCATCCTGCAGGGGCACATGGACATGGTCTGCGTGGCTGATCCGGGCGTCGTCCACGACTTTGAAAACGATCCGATCGAGCTGGTGCGCGACGGCGATTTTGTGCGCGCGGCCGGCACCACGCTCGGAGCTGATGACGGCAACGCGCTGGCGCTGATGCTGGCCGTGCTCGACGATACGAAAGTGCCGCATCCCGCTTTACAGTGCGTGTTCACGTCGGCCGAGGAAGTCGGCATGATCGGCGCGCTCAATCTGGACGGCTCGCTGCTCGACGGCGATTACCTGATCGGGCTCGATTACTCGCAGAACACGAGCGTCCTGGTTTCCGGCGCCGGCAGCTGCGAGGCGGCGATCACCGTTGCTCAGGAAAAGCGGCCTCTTGATGCGGACGGCATGAGCGCGTTTGAGCTGACTGTCTCGGGACTGCGCGGCGGGCACAGCGGCGTGCAGATCATCCTCGGCCGTGCCTGCGCCATTCGCGTGCTGGCCGAAGCGCTGAGCATGCTCAAAGGCGAGTTCCCCTCGCTGGCGCTGAGCTCGTTCAGCGGCGGCGAAAAAGGCAACTCGATCGCTGCCCGGTCCGCGGCGGTCGTCGCAGTTCAAAGCGACGAGGCCGAACGTTTTGCCTCGCGCGTGCGCGAGCTCGCTTCGGCTCTGCACGCCGAGTACGAGCCGGTCGACCCTAGGATCGCGCTCGAAGCTGTGCCGGCGGCGGTGCCCGCTCTGCGCTGTTCGGACATTTCGGCAGAACGTCTGCTGAAGCTGATCGACCTGCTCCCTTCAGGCACGCAGAACTATCTCGACGCGGAGCGCACGCTCGTGAAAAGCTCGCTCAACCTCGGCACGCTGCGCGAAGAAGGGGACTCGTTCGTCCTGCGGCCGTTTTTCCGCTCCAACAGCGAGTACCAGATGGAGCAGCTCATCCGCCGCGTCCGCACTGCTGCCGAAGTTTGCGGTGCGAGCTGCGAGTTCAGGAACCGCTGTCCTGCGTGGGAGTTCGATCCCCATTCTTCGCTGAACGAAAAGGTGCAGAACATCTGGGCGCGCGTCCGCGGTTCCCGTCCGCCGCTGGCCATCGTCCACGGCGGCGTTGAGCCCGGCCTGTTCATTAAGAAGATGGCGAAGCGAGGCCGCAAGCTCGAAGCAGTCAACATCGGCCCGCGCAACTACGACGTTCATTCCACCCGCGAGCGCATGGAGATCGCCACGCTTGGCCAGGCCTATGAACTGCTCTGCGCCATCCTGCGCGAACTGGATTAGACGCACGGTTCTGCTGCCCGCGCATTAAACGAACAGATACAGAAAAAACTCCCGAAGGAGCTGCCCGCGCCGGGCGAACTCCTTCGGGAGTTTTTTCGCATGACTGTTTATTACTGCGCCGTCTCTGCCAGGAAGTCGGCGGCAAACTGTGCCATCACGGCCGCGCCGCGCTTGAGCACGGCCTCGTCGACATCGTACTTTTCCTGATGGTTGGTGTAGATGTAGCCCTTCTTCTCGTCGCGGCTGCCGAGGAAGCCGAAGATGTAGCGGGTCTTCTGGCCGTACCAGGAGAAATCTTCGCTGCCCATGATCGTCGGCATGTGGCCGACGCCTTCTTCGCCGTAGAGCTTGACGACCGCGTCGTGGGCGATGTGGTTGAGCTGTTCGTCGCTGTTGATGACCGGCTCGGTGAGGTATTTGTATTCAAGCTCAGCCTTGGCGCCGAACGCGGAGGCCACGGACGTGATGACCTGACGCATTTTGTCCTCGACGAACGTGCCGGACGCGAACGTGCGCACAGTGCCTTCCATGACGACCTCGCGAGGCGTGCAGTTCCAGCGGTCGCCGCCGGAGATCGTGCCGATGGTGAGAACGAGGGGATTGAGCGGATCGTTCATGCGCGATACGCACTGCTGAAGGCTGCTGATGATCTCCGCCGAAGCGGTGATCGCGTCGATGCCGAGATGCGGCGCCGAGCCGTGAGCCGACACGCCGGTCACTTTGATCTTGAACATGTGGCAGCAGGCCATGCGGTTGCCGGGGGTAACGTCAATAAGGCCGCTCTCCACGGTGCCCCAGATGTGAGCGCCATAGATCGCGTCGACGCCGTCGACGGCGCCTTCCTTGACCATTGCCAGCGCGCCGGTGGCGATTTCCTCGGCGGGCTGAACGACGAGGCGCACGTTGCCGTGCAGTTCATCCTTGATCTCGTTGAGGATCTTGGCCGCTCCCAGCAGCATCGCCATGTGATTGTCATGACCGCAGGCGTGCATCTTGCCCTCGTTGCGGGAAGCGAACGGCAGGCCCGTTTCTTCCTTCACAGGCAGAGCGTCGATGTCGGAGCGGAGGGCCACCGTCTTGCCCGGATGACCGCCGTGGATCGTGGCGATCAGGCCGTGGCAGGTCTTCATCTCGACGATGTCGGTCACGCCCATCGCCTCAAGGTCGCGCTTCATCGAGGCGCAGGTCTCGACTTCTTCGTATGACAGCTCGGGGCAGGTGTGGTAGTAACGGCGGCGCTCGATGATATAGGGTTCGTATTTTTCAGCAAGAGCTTTGATATCCATTGTGATGACCTTCCTTATTATAGATGAATGAGTGTCTTGAAAAAATGTCGCGGCGTGCGAGGCCGCGACACAGGAACAGAAAAGTCTAGAAGAAATTGGCGAAGATGCCGGCGATGAACACCGACGCGATCGTCACGGTGGTGAAGCCGCCGACCAGCATGGGGGGCATCAGCTCGCCCATGAGGTAGTCCATCTCCTCGTCGTTCTCAGCCAGAGCCTTGCAGATCGACTCGGTGAGCACGGCGTTGGGCGGGAAGCCGTAAAGAGCCGTCAGCGACGTGGACAGCGCCAGCGGCCACGACAGACCGACGACCTTGGCGGCGAAGAACGAAGCGACGAGCATGCCGGATACGCCGATGACGATGAGGATCACGAGCGGTGTGATGATCTCGCCGAGCATCTGAGGCGTGCAGTCCTTGAGGCCGTCGAAGATGTACATCATCAGAGCGAACATGAGGATGCCGGACGAATTGGCTTTGCCCAGCGAGTTCTCGTCAAGGAAGCCGATCGACGTGAAGAACACGCCAAGAAGCAGACACCAGATCGCGCCCGAGATCTTGCCGATGGGGCCGAACGACACGCCGCCCAGCAGGGTGGCCATGTAGCCGACGATACCCAGCTTGAGCAGGATGACGACAGCACTGTCGAACTTCTTGGGCAGAGGAGGCAGCAGCTTGCGTTTGGTGGCAGCAGCAGCCTTGACAGCCTGCTCTTCTTCAGCGGCGGAAACCTTGCCGGCGCGGAAGTTCTTGATCAGGCGGCGTCCTTCTCCCTGAAGGAAGATAGCCGTCAGCGGATAGCCGGCGAATCCCTGAACGCAGTACACGGCGATGGCGTACACGCCCACGGCCGTCAGTCCCTTGGCGACGGCGGCGTCGCGCATCAGCTTGGCGGCGATGATACCGCCCGTGAGCGGAGGCAGACCGGCGATCATGTAAGCACGATCCATGAACAGGGGGCAGAGGAAGTAGCCGACGGCGCACATGCCGGCCAGACCGGCCAGCGCCACGACAACGACCTTCCACTGTTCCATCAGCTGCTTAAAGCTGATGATCGTGCCCATGTGCACGATGAGCAGGAAGATGGCCATCGCGCCGCCCCAGGGCATGAGCATGGCGTTGGTGACGACCTCCTTGGGAAGTCCGTGCCAGTAGCACCACAGCATCAGGCAGGCGGTGACGAACACCGAGGGGATCCACGCCTTGGTGATCGTGGAGACCCATTCGCCGGCCACGTAGAGCAGCGCGCAGAGCACAAAAGCAGCCATGAAATTGTACTTGAGAACTTCGAGCATCTTTTCCCTCTCCTTTTTGAGATATGCTTTCCCGTGCAGCCGCCAGAGCGCAGCGTCAGCGCGAGACGACGGGAAACACTCCCGTGACAGTATGAAAAATTATATATTTTTTTACGGAAAAAAGCAAATGACGTTTCAGTTTTTTTCAGTTTTTTTCAAATAAGAACATTTATATCACAGAATTTGTACGAAATTGCTCATTCTGAGAGACTCGTTCCCTCGGGCATTTACATTTATAAAATATTGACAAAACAAATTCTGCCGGGTATTATTATTTCTAAATTGGTCGGATGGTCCGGCCAAAATTGAGCACAAACACGCAAGGAGGTCTTTTTGTATGAGAAAGAACCGTTTCTTCCGTCTGCTGCTGGCCGCACTGGCCGCGAGCGTGGTGTTTGCCGCCTGCGCCGACGCGCGCGTGATCAAAGTCGGACATACCGGCACGAAGGATCACTATTACCAGATGTATCTTGAGAACTGGGCGAAGGCCGTGACGGAGCGCACGAACGGCCGCTACACGTTCGAAATTTATCCCTCCGACCTGTACGGCAAGCCCAATCAGCTGATCGAAGGCTGCCAGCTGGGAACTTCCGACATGGTGCTGGCGACGGGCTCGCTGCTTTCGTCGTACAGCAAGATCGTCGGCGTTCTCGACCTGCCCTTCCTGTTCGCGAGCGAGAAGGAAGCCAGCTACGTGCTCAACGGACCGATCGGCGACGAGCTTTCCGCCTCGCTGGCCGAAAAGAACCTGATCGTCCTCGCCTGGTGGGAGAACGGCATGCGTCACCTGTTCCCGCCCCGCCCGGTCAACAAGCCTGAAGACCTCAAGGGTCTGAAGCTGCGCGTCATCAACTCCAAGCCGATGATCGAGACGATCAATGCGATGGGTGCGATCGCCGTTCCCATGGCGTTCAACGACGTGTACTCGGCCTGGCAGATGAAGACGATCGACGGCTGCGAAGGCACGATCACCCACATGCTCACTCAGAAGTACTATGAGCTGACCAAGACGGCCGCCCTGCTGTGGTACATGCACGTGCCGAATCCTCTGATCATGTCGAAGAAGCTCTGGGGCCGCATCCCCGATGCTGACAAGGCGATCTTCATCGACGAGGCCAAGAAGATGAGCGTGTTCTCGTTCGACTTCCAGGCCAAGGCCGACGAAGGCGACATCAAGAAGTGCGAAGAGCTGGGCGTCGTCTTCACGCGTCCCGACCGTCAGCCGTTCATCGACCTCTGCAAGCCGGTCTGGGAGATCTTCCGTCCTGATTACGGCGACATGATCGACCGCATCATCGCCGAGGCGAAGAAGGCTCAGTAATATAGCACAGCGCCCTTAGCGGCACACGATGGTTCTCAGGGCAACGGGGCGGAGTCCGTTCCGTTGCCCTGATTCATTTTTCATGGTTTTGTATATTTTTTCAGAACAAAAACCTGGCAAGGAGGCTTTTTATGCTCAAACTGCTCAAGGCGGTCAACGATCTGATCACGAAGATCACACATGCCGCGCTCGTGTTTTTCATGTCGGGCATGGTGGCGCTGATCTTCGCACAGGTCATCTACCGCTACATCCTCAAGCAGCCGCTCTCGTGGTCGGAGGAGCTGGCGAAGTATTTCTTCTCGTGCATCATCTTCTTCGGCGCGGTCATCCTGTACCGCGAGGAGAAGCACATCAACATGTCGATGGCGCTCGACTCAGTGAAGAGCCCGGGCTTCAGGAAATTTGTGCGCATCCTCTGCGATCTGCTGATCATTCTGTTTTTGTGCATCATGACGTTCTACACGTTCCCGCTGGCCTATGACATCCTCAAGCTGGGCGGCGTCTCACCGTCGATGGAGTGGCTGAAGTTCGGCTGGATCTTCATGATCGTGCCGGTGGCAAGCGCCTTGTCGCTGCTGATGATGCTCGAAGTCCTGCTCAAGACGTTTGCAGCGAAGGAGGGGAAATAAATGGGCATGGGTATGTGGCTCACTGTTTTCTTCGTCGTCTTCCTGCTGATGGGCATCCCCATCGCTGTCGCGCTGGGACTGACGTGCATTTTTGCCTGCCTGGTCGATCCCATCTCGGGATTTTTCGCCGGCACGCTCACGTCGATGGACCTGTACTGGGAGTGCACCGACATCATCAGCGAGCTGATGCAGAAGACGTTCAACTCATCAAACGGCTCGGCGCTGATGGCCATCCCGTTCTTCATCCTGGCCGGCAACATCATGGCCTCCGGCGGCGTTTCCAAGCGTCTGGTCGGGCTGGCTGAAGCGTTCCTCGGCCATGTCACCGGCGGTCTGGCCCTGGTCGCGACCGTTGCGTCCACGTTCTTCGGCGCGGTCTCCGGCTCCGCTCCCGCCACCACGGCGGCCATTGGCGGCGTCATGATCAAGCCGATGGAAAGCAGCGGCTACGATCCCGCCTTTGCCGGCGCGGTCGTCGCGGCCTCGGGCACGATCGGCCTGATCATCCCGCCCAGTTTGACGATGGTGCTCTACGGCGTCAGCACGGGCGTGTCGATCGGAGATCTGTTCCTTGGCGGCATCATCCCCGGCATCATCATCTGCCTTGTGCTGATCATCCCCGAGTATCTGATCTCGAAAAAGCGCGGCTACAAGAGCGCCCGCAAGTTCACCGCCGCTGAGCGCTGGGCCGCGTTCAAAAACGCCATTTTTGCGCTGATGATGCCCATAATCATCCTGGGCGGCATCTACTGCGGCGTGTTCACGCCCACGGAGTCGGCGGCTGTTGCCGTCGTCTACGGCATCATCGTCGGCATCTTCGTCCACAAGGAGCTGAAGTGGAGCGACATCTACAAGCTGGTGCTCAAGTCGGCACGCTCCACGGCGGTCATCATGTATCTGATGATCACTGCCGACATCCTCAGCTACATCCTCGTGAGCCATCAGATCCCGCAGAATCTGGCCGCGTCGATCCTGACGGTTTCGAACAACAAGCTGATCGTGCAGATGATCATGATCGCTATTCTGCTCGTTGTCGGCACGTTCCTCAACAACTCGGCGGCGATGGTGCTGCTGGCGCCCATCTTCTATCCCATCCTGCTGAGCTTGCAGATCGACCCGCTGTTCTTCGGCATCATCATGGTCATCTCTCTGGCCATCGGGCACAACACGCCGCCTGTCGGACTGTGCCTGTTCGTCGCCTGCGACATCGGCGGCGTCAAGCTGGAGCGCCTCGTCAAGGAAGTGGCGCCGCTCGTGCTTGCCATGATCGCCGCCACGTTTGTGATGAACTGCTTCCCGCAGGTTGTCCTGTTCCTGCCGAACCTGCTGAGATAATGCGATTACGCTGAATCAAACAAAAACGTCCCGTAAAGGCAAAGCGATACGCTCTCCTCTGCGGGACGTTTTTGTTGTGCACTACAGTATTTGTGCCGGTGTCAAGCCCCCCGGGCCTGAAAACTGCGTTTCAGCGGAAGCGCCGCCGCCTTCGGGCTTCGGCGAGAAGCGACTCCCGCGTGACGACGAGTTCTTTGAGCTTGAGCTCGCCGGGGCGGATGCCGGCTGTCAGAAATCCGTCGACGGAGCGGAGCACGTGACTGACGATCTCGCCTCCGTCAGGGCCGACGGTGACTTTAAGGTCACCGGTGCGCACGGCGTAGACGGCGGAGGGGATGCGTTCAACGCTGCCGACCGGGAGCTTGAGACCATGCTCAAGCAACGCGTCGAGAACGCCGAGCGCCATCAGGTCGTTGGCGCAGAAGATGGCATCCGGATGCCACGGCAGCATCTGTTCGGCGGCTGCCCGGCCGCCTTCGCGCGTCAGGTCGCTCCAGACGGTGCGTTTTTCCAGATCAGGATAAGCGCTTGCTGCGCTCAAAGCGCCGGTGACGCGGTCAACGCCGATCTTTGACCAGCGCGGTCCACCGACGCACAGGAAGCGCCTCAGCGGGCGCACACCGGACAGAAGCGTCTGCGCGCTCAGCTTGCCCTGCTGAGTGCAGCTGCCTGTCCAGATCGCCAGACGGCGGGGGATGTCCCTGGCGGCGGTGGACGGCATCGTCTCACCGACGTCGCAGATCAGCGCCGGAGTGCGGAGCCTCGCGGCAGTACGGGCGACAGCGTCGCCGTCGAGAGCGTTCAGGATCAGCACTTCAGAGCCGCGCGTGAGCAGCTTTTCCACAAGCTCCGTCTGAGATACGGGATCGCCCTCGCGATTGGGGTAGTGGATCGTCCCTGTCATGCCGAATTCCGGCAGAAGGCGGCGGTACCAGAGTTCCTGCTCCTGCCAGTACGGGTTGCCGCAGTCTCCCAGCACGATATCGAGCGAATAGGCCATTTTTAAACCTCCTTTCTGATTGGCTTTTACAGCCTGCTTTTTAGAACCGTTATAGATAATATAATGAACGTTCATGAATTGCATCTTTGATTTTGGTCGGAGTTTGTCGTGTCGGAAACTGGAAATTTCAGCTGAATAGAGGAGATTGCGGCGAAATTTCATGATGAATGAATAATTTTCGTCCTGTCCGAGGCTTTTATTTTTGAACGCGGCTGATATAATGATTATGAAAAGAAACACCATTTTTACTCAATGGAGGCAGAACGAACCATGGTAGAGATCGATGCAAGAGGACTGGCCTGTCCGCAGCCTGTGCTGATGACGAAAAAAGCGATCGAGGACGGCGCTGACGCCGTGAAGGTGACAGTCGACAACGAGCCGGCGAGCGGCAACGTGTCGCGCTTTCTGGCCAGCAAAGGCTTTTCAGCGGCTGTGACGCCCGACGGGGCAAACTTTATCGTTTCCGGCGCCAAGAGCGGAGCGGCTGCCCCCTGTGCGTGCGAGCCTGCGGCGTCCGCAGCGGCGGTCAAAAAGGCCGTTTTCATCTCCCACGCGACGATCGGCGGCAATGATGCCGAATTGGGCGAAGTGCTGATGAAAGCGTTCCTCGGCACGCTGACGCAGTACGACGATTCTGAGCGTCCAGAGGTCATCGCGCTGATGAACGAGGGCGTCAAGCTGGCTGTCAAGGGCACTTCCAGCGCTGAGACGCTGGCTGACTTCGCAGCCAAGGGCGGCAAAGTGCTCGTCTGCGGCACCTGCCTCAAGCACTTTGGTCTGATGGATTCCCTCGGTGCGGGCGTCGTCTCGAACATGTTCGAGATCGCTTCGGCCCTGCTGGCTCATCAGACTCTGACGCTGTAATACTTCTGTAAACAATAAAAACGAATCGCGCCCCGTGTGCCGGATCATTGCCGACGCGCGGGGCGCGATTCGTTGAAGAGATCAATATATTAGGAAGAACAAAATTGCGCCATTATCCCTGTCCTGCAAGCGGTACCGGAGCCGGAACTAGTTCGACGCTGCTGATCTTTTCCAGACCGACGACGCCGGCCATGCGGCGGTACACTTGGGGATCGCTTGTCGTGCAAATGCGCAGGATGCCGCTGCCGTCGCTGCGAAGGGCTTTTTCGCGCTCCAGATAGTCCCTGACCATGAGCGCCTGCGAAGCGGCCGGATTGATCAGCTGAGTGAACTGAGGATACAGCCGCCGGATATTTTCGGCGACAAGCGGAAAATGCGTGCAGCCCAGCACCAGCGAACTGAGCGACGGATGCGCTGCGGCCAGTGTCCCCAGCGTACTGCGCAGTTCCGTATCGATGCGCGCCTGGTCAAAATCCCCGTCCTCGATGATGCGCGCCAGCCACGGGCAGCCCTGGGCGTACACCTTCGTCTGCGGCAGCTTTTCGCGGATAAGACGCGCGTACTGGCCCGTCTTCGCCGTGAACATCGTCGAAAGCACGCCGACCTCGCTCGGCTTCAGCCGGGCAACATCGTCAGCCCCCGCTCGCACGATGCTGAAGATCCTGAAATCGAAATCCGGCTGATACTGCTCGATCAGCGTGGAGATCGTGTTGCACGCCACAGCGACGACTTTCACGCTGCACCCGCGGAGAAACGTGAGGATCTGACGTGTCAGATGCAGGATCTCGGCCTCGCTGCGGTTGCCGTAAGGCTGATATTTCCCTTCGCCGAGATAGACGATGTCCTCGCGAGGGAGCAGCTTCTGCAGCTCCCTGACGACGGTGAACCCGCCCAGTCCCGCGTCCATCACCCCGATCGGAGCGTTTGCGTTCAGCATAAAGATTCCCTTCCTTCTTAAATGACGGTCTCGAAGCAGCCTGAATTTATTATAAATGCCCGAAAACACGTTGGCAATGATTGGCTCCGCCGGATATAGAGCGCTGTGAAAGGGAAACTTTGCGGGGGGCGCACTGATCCTTTTGAATGAGGCCCTGCTGCTTTTCCATCTCGGTTATAAAATTACTAAGATTCTTGTCTGACCTGTATTGACATTTATGCGCTTTTCTGCTATTCTCCGTTTTGTGATGGAAGCGTTAGCACTCTGTTTGGGTGAGTGCTAATAATCTGAAAAAACGCGAAAGGAGGGTGACGCTCATGCTTACGGAGCGCCAGTTGGAGATCGTCTTTGCGGTCGTGTACGAGTACATCAAAACAGGCGAGCCGGTCGGGTCGCGCACGATCTCGCGCAAGTTCCTCAAGAGCCACAGCGCGGCGACCATTCGCAACGAGATGTCCGACCTGGAAGAGATGGGCTACTTCACCCAGCCTCACTCGTCGGCGGGGCGTCTGCCCACGTCGCAGGCCTACCGCGTCTACGTCAATTCCATCCTGCACCGGCCCACGGTGCCGCCGCCGGAGATCGATCACTGGATCAAACAGGTCAGCAGCCAGCTGCAAAGCCTTGACGAACGCCTGGCAGAAGCGGCGCGCTTTCTGGGGCGCTTCACTCGCTGCTTCAGCGTTGCAGCCGTGGCAGCGATGGACGGGCTGAAGCTGCGCAAGTGTGATTTTATCCGCCTTGCTGCCGACGTACTGCTCGTCATCCTGGTGGTGGAAAACGGGGCGGTCCGCCATTCGCGGCTGCGCATCGCGCCCGATCTGACGCCGGAACAGCTTGACGAGCTGTGCTCAGTGATCAATCACGGCGCGGGCGGACATTCCTGGAACAACGTCCGCGATCAGCTGAGCGATTATCTCAGCCATCATCTGGCCGAGAAATGGAACGAGCTGCGGCCCGTGTTCGAACATGTCGACGGGATGATGAGCGACGAGTCGATGACGCTGTCGACCGGCGGCATGCGCGAACTGTTCGCGGGAAACGGCGAAGAGCAGTCGGAAGAGCGCCGTGACCGCATCGAGGCGATCTCGTCACTGATGGACACCAAGGAAGACCTTGAGGATTTCATCAGCGACTATTCAGGCAGCGACGGTCTGCATGTGACCATCGGCGACGAGAACACGCGTCCCGACATGCAGGGCTGTTCGGTGATGATGTCCACGGCTACGGCGGGCGGCAAAAAGGCGATGGTCGGCCTGGTCGGCCCGATGCGAATGAACTACGCCAGCTCGATCGCCGTGCTCGAAGCCGTTCTCAACGGACTGAACCATCCCCGCACGGGGGAGGAGGAATCGTAAATGGAGTCAAACGAGAAAGAGAAGAAGACAGAGGAGACCGCACAGGCTGAGAACATCCCGGTCGAAGGCGCGTCAGACGCAGCTCAGGAGAGCGGCGCGGACGAGAATCAGAAGAAGATCGACGAACTTACCGCGCAGTATAACCAGATGCGCGAAATTGCCGCTCGTGCTCAGGCTGACGGCATCAACTACCGCAGCTGGGCTGAACGCGAGTTCAAGCGTCTGAAAGCGTTCGGCAGCGAGCGGGCGGTGCTTGCCATGCTGCCGGTGCTCGACAATCTGGAGCTGGCGCTCGGCAATGCCGAGGCCGATCCGGCGAGCATCCGCGAAGGCGTGCGCATGGTGAAAACACAGTTTGCCGACGCGCTCAAAAATCTCGGTGTGACCGAGCTTGACCCAACGGGCAAGCCCTTTTCGCCGCTGGAGCACGACGCCATGGGCATGGTCCCGGTGACGGACAAAGCACAGGACGGCATGGTCTGCACGGTCGTGCGCAAGGGCTTTTCCATGTCCGACAAGGTCATCCGCCCGGCGATGGTCATGGTCGGGCGCTATACAGAGCCGCAGGCCGAAGCTCCCAAAAAAGAAGAGCAGTAATCAGGTAATAAGCGGGAAAGACCGCAGGAACCCATACAATCTGAACCACAAATTTTTTCATGAGGTGATTTGAAATGAGTAAAGTCGTAGGAATCGATCTTGGTACCACTAACAGCTGCATCGCCGTTATGGAAGGCGACAACGTCACGATCATCCCCAACAGCGAAGGCGCGCGCACCACGCCTTCCGTCGTCGCGTTCACCAAGGAGGGCGAGCGTCTGGTCGGCCAGCTGGCCAAGCGTCAGGCGATCGTCAACGCCGACAAGACCATCATGTCCATCAAGCGTCACATGGGCAGCGACTACAAAGTCGACATCGACGGCAAGAAGTACACGCCGCAGGAGATCAGCGCCATGGTGCTCCAGAAGATGAAGCACGACGCTGAGGATTATCTGGGCACGACCGTTACCGATGCTGTTATCACCGTGCCGGCCTACTTCACCGACGCTCAGCGTCAGGCTACCAAGGACGCCGGTGCGATCGCGGGCCTGAAGGTGCTCCGCATCATCAACGAGCCCACCGCCGCGGCTCTGGCCTATGGCGAGAACAAGACCGGCGACCACAAGATCCTGGTCTTCGATCTGGGCGGCGGCACCTTCGACGTTTCGCTGCTCGATGTCGGCGACGGCGTCTTTGAAGTGCTTGCTACGCGCGGCGACAACCGCCTCGGCGGCGACGACTGGGATATGAAGATCGTGCAGTGGATGGTCGCCGAGTTCAAGAAGCAGCAGGGCATCGACCTTTCTGCCGACAAGATGGCCATGCAGCGTCTGCGCGAAGCCGCCGAGAAGGCGAAGATCGAGCTGTCGTCCATGATGGAGACGACGATCTCGCTGCCCTTCATCACTGCCGACAGCACCGGCCCCAAGCACCTTGAGATGAAGCTGAGCCGTGCCCGCTTTGAAGAGCTCACGGCCGACCTGCTTGAGCGCGTCGTCGCTCCTGTCAAGAACGCTCTGGCCGACGCCGGCGTCAATGCGTCGCAGATCGACAAGATCCTGCTTGTCGGCGGCTCGTCGCGTATGCCTGCCGTTCAGGCCAAGGTCAAGGAGCTGCTTGGCAAAGATCCTACCAAGGGCATCAACCCCGACGAGTGCGTCGCGGCCGGCGCGGCCATCCAGGGCGCGATCATGAGCGGCGACACCGACAAGAACATCGTCCTCGTCGACGTGGCGCCCCTGTCGCTGGGCATTGAGACCCTCGGCGGCGTCTGCACCCGCATCATCGAGCGCAACACTGCTATCCCCGTTTCCAAGAGCCAGGTCTTCAGCACTGCGGCTGACAACCAGCCCAGCGTCGAGATCAAGGTCCTTCAGGGCGAGCGCAGCATGGCTGCCGACAACGTCCTGCTGGGCACCTTCACGCTTGACGGCATCGCGCCCGCGCCCCGCGGCATCCCGCAGATCGAAGTGACCTTCAACATCGACGTCAACGGCATCCTCAACGTTTCTGCCAAGGACAAGGGCACCGGCAAGGAGCAGAAGATTACGATCCAGTCGTCCAGCCTGTCGAAGGACCAGATCGAGAAGATGAAGGCCGAGGCCGAAGCGCATGAAGCCGACGACAAGAAGAAGAAAGACCTCATCGAGGCTCGCAACATGGCCGACTCGCTCATCTACCAGAGCGAAAAGACCATCAAGGACCTCGGCGACAAGGTCACGCCCGAGGAGAAGGGCACGGTCAACACTAAGATCGACGAGCTGAAGAAGGCCAAGGACGGCGACGACGCCGAAGCCATCCAGAAGGCGATCGAAGCCCTCAGCACCGCCATGCAGCCCATTGGCGTGAGACTGTACCAGCAGGCCAACGCTCAGCAGGGCGGCAATGCCAACCCCGGCAACGGCGGTGACGCCGGCCAGAGCGGCAAGAAGGACGGCGACACGGTCGACGCTGAGTTCACCGACTAAGCGGTCATCCCATGCCAGAAACGCAGCGGGACTTATACGAAGTCCTTGGCGTCGCTCGCGACGCGACCGCTGATCAGATCAAGCACGCGTACCGCGCCAAGGTGCGCGAGTGCCATCCCGACACCCATCCGAACGATCCCGACGCAGAGCAGAAATACAAGGAAGTCAACGCCGCGTTTTCTGTGCTCGGCGATCAGGAAAAGCGCGCCCGCTACGACCAGTTCGGCACCGCTGACGACATCTCCGGCGGTAATCCCTTTGGCGGCATGGGCGCGGAGGACATCTTCGGCGACATCTTCAGCATGTTCGGCGGCGGCAGTCCCTTTGGCCGTCGCGCCAATCCCAACGCGCCGCAGCGGGGCACCGACCTGCAGATGGTGCTGTCCATCTCGCTTGCGGAAGCCGCCACGGGCGTGAACCGCAAAGTCACGATCCCCCGCTGGGAACCCTGCGATCACTGCCACGGTACCGGCAGCGAGCCCGGCCATGATCCCAAAGAGTGCCCCACCTGCCATGGCACCGGCCAGGTCCGTTCGCGCGTGCGCACCATCTTTGGCGACACGGTGCAGGTCAGCACCTGTCCCACATGCGGCGGCCGCGGCAAGGTCGTCGAAAAGCCCTGCAAGGAGTGCGGAGGCGAAGGCCGCATCCACCGCCGCCGCGAGCAGGAGATCAAGATCCAGCCCGGCGTCGACAACGGCACGCGTCTGCGCGTTCCCGGCGCGGGAGAGATGGGGCTCAACGGCGGTTCACCGGGCGATCTGTACATCGTCATGGAAGTCCGCGACGATCCTGTCTTCCAGCGTGACGGCATGGATCTGCACCGCACGGTGAGCATTCCCTGGCCGCAGGCGGTCATGGGCGGAAAGTCGGTCATCGGCACGCTCATCGACGGCGACGCCGAGTTCGATATTCCTGAAGGCACCGAGCCCGGACGTACGATCCGCGTGCGCGGCAAGGGCATGCCGAGCCTGCGCGGCTCCTCGCGCGGCGACCTGATCCTTCATGTCACCGTGGACGTGCCTAAGCCCTCTGCCCTGAGCGAGAACGCTTCCAGACTTGTGAACGAACTTGCGCAGGAGCTCGGCGTGAACACCGAAAAAAAAGAAGGGCTGCTCGACAAGCTCTTCGGCGGCAAGAAGAAAGCCGACGCGAAGAAAAAGAGCACCAAAAAGAAATAGCGGAAAACGGAGCTTCATCGTGAAAAGGGCGATGAAGCTCCGTTTTTTGTGCCGGTAAAAAAGAATGAAGGAAATCCGTGCTCTTGTGCTAAACTATGTCAGGAAAATCGCACAATGGAGGTGTTTGTGTGCTGAAGATCGTTCCTTCGCGGCCGGAAGATGCGGGCATGGCGCGTGCGCGTCTTTCGCCGCTTGATCTGAACAAATATTCCCTGATCGACGGCGGGCTGATCGAGCTGGAGGGGGAACGCAGATCGGCGTTCCGGCTGGTGTACGATTCGTCGGTCGATGAGGGCTGCGTGGGGCTGGATCCCGTGGGGATGAAAAACGTGGGGCGCGAAGCCGGCGGCGAAGTGCGCTTTTACAAGATCGGGACCAGCTACGCCGAGCGGGCCGCGTTTTATCCGCTCGCTTCGGCTCCATTTGAGGACCTCGACCGGGGCTTTATTCGCGCGCGGCTCAAGGACTACCCGGTCAATACGGGCGACGAGGTGTGTCTGACTTCCCCCTACGGACGAGAGGTGCGGCTGCGCGTGGGCGATACGTTTCCCGGCGGCACGGTGACGATCACAGCCTCGACGGAGATCTCGATCGAAAAGCCGCAGCTGGATGAGCTGACAAAGAAAAAAATCACCTATGCCGACATTGGCGGCCTGGACGCGCAGCTGCGCCGCATCCGCGAGATGATCGAGCTGCCGCTCAAGTTTCCTGAGGCGTTCGTGCGGCTCGGCGTGGAGCCCCCAAAGGGCGTGCTGCTTTACGGTCCTCCCGGCACGGGCAAGACGGTGATCGCCAAAGCGGTCGCCAGTGAGAGCGACGCCTGGTTCACGAGCATCTCCGGTCCCGAGATCATCGGCAAGTATTACGGCGAGAGCGAGGAGCGGCTGCGCGCTGTCTTTGAAGAAGCGCAGCAGAACGCGCCGGCGATCATCTTCATTGACGAAGTGGACGCGATCGCGCCCAAGCGCGAGGAGATGGGGGGCGAAAAGCAGGTGGAGCGCCGCGTGGTCGCTCAGCTGCTGACGCTGATGGACGGACTCTCGGCCCGCGGGCAGGTGGTGGTGATCGCAGCCACGAACATCCCCAACACGCTCGATCCGGCGCTGCGCCGCCCCGGACGCTTTGATCGCGAGATCGCCATCCCCATCCCTGACCGGGCCGGACGTCTGGAAATTTTAAAGATCCACACGCGCGGGATGCCTCTGGCTGCCGATGTTGATCTGGAGCGGCTGGCCGACGTGACGCACGGCTTTGTGGGCGCCGACTTGCAGGCGCTGGCGAAGGAATCGGCGATGATGGCGCTGCGCCGCCTGATGCCCTCGCTCGACGCAGTGGAGGCGTCCGGAGGACGTTTTGAGAACATGGAGATCACGATGGCGGATTTCCGTGCCGCGCTGCGCGAGATCGAGGCTTCGGCGATCCGCGAGGTATTCGTTGAGATCCCGAACACGACCTGGGATGACGTGGGCGGCTTGAGCGAGATCAAGGAGCAGCTGATCGAGGCGGTTCAGTGGCCGCTCAAAAAGAGCGCTCTGTTCCGCCGCTGGGGCGTGACTCCGCCGCGCGGCATCATGATCCACGGCGTGTCCGGAACGGGCAAGACGCTGCTGGTGAAGGCGCTTGCGCACGAGAGCGGCGTCAACTTCATCTCTGTCAAGGGACCGTCGCTGATGTCGCGATATGTGGGCGAGAGCGAACGGGCGCTGCGCGAGGTGTTCCGCACGGCTCGCCAGGCGGCGCCTTCGATCCTGTACTTTGACGAGATCGACTCGCTCGTGCCGGTGCGCGGCTCGGACGGCAGCGCTCAGGCTCAGATCACCGACCGCGTCATCAGCCAGTTTTTGTCGGAGATGAGCGGCATCGAGGACATGGGCGGCGTGGTCGTGGTGGCGACGACGAACCGCATCGACCGTATCGACCCGGCGATGTTCTCGGCAGGCCGCTTCGAACTGGTGCTGGAGCTGCCGCTTCCGGACAGGGCGGCAAGGGAGGAGATCCTGCGCATCTGCCTGAAAAAGCTGCCGCTTGACGGCGTGCGCCTTGACGAGCTTGCCGCGCGCACTGACGGCATGAACGGCGCCGAGATCGCCGAGGTCTGCCGTGCCGCCGCGATGGAAGCGCTGCGCGAGCAGATCCACGCCCGTTCAGACGAAGATCCCAGGCTGCGCATGGAGCATTTTGAGGCGGCTCTGGAGGCGAAAAGCCGCCGTGACCGCTCGCTCGAAAGCGGGAAACGCTGAATCATCGGTGTTGTAAACAATTGAAAAAACTCCGCATCGCGCGGTACAATACAAGGGTCTGTTTTGATGAACAGACCCTTTTTTCGTAAACGCACTGGAACAACGAGGTGATTTTCATGAAAAAACTGCTGTGCGCAGCGCTTTTAGCGCTGTGCTGCTCTGCGGCGCAGGCAGCGGGGATCGATTTCGATCCCGAGACGGTCAGCGGTCCTTCGGTCGAGAAGATCTGCATGGTGATCGTGGCGAACGCTGATTCACAGGTGCTTGCGGCTGAGAAAGGCGAGATCGACGTGCTCAGCGACATCGCCCGGCCCTCGGACATCAACCGCCTGAGCGCGTCGCCGCGGCTCGACATGTCGCTGGCGCGGGGCTTTCACGCTTTTTTCCTGCTGATGAACAACCAGACGCCGCCGTGGAACGACCCGACCGTGCGCCGCGCCGCCGCGATGTCCACCGACCGCAACAGCATGGTGCGCAATATCTATCAGGGGTACTGCGAGCCGATCAACAGCTGGCTGCCGCCGGTCTCACCGTGGGCGAGCGCCGAGGGGACGCGCAACATTTTCGACCGCGCCGCGGCGCGGGAACTGCTGCTGTCGGCGGGGTACCGCTTCAGTTACGCCGGCCGCCTGCTGATGCCTGACGGCTCGCCTGTGCCGGCCGTCAAGCTGCTGGCGCCGCTGGCCCGCGTCGCGCCGACGACAGCCGAGATGGCCGAGCAGATCGCAGCTTCGCTGAACGCCTCGGGCTTTGACGTTGAAGTGGAGCCGATGGATTTTTCGGCGATGATCGCGCGGCTCGACCGCAAGGATTATTCGCTGGCGGTGCTGGCCTGGAGCATGGGGCGCAATCCCGACTCGCTGTACAGCTTCTATCACAGCTCAATGGACGTGCCCGGCGGCTACAACATGACGGGCATCCATGACGCTTCGCTCGACGCGGCGCTGGAACGCCTGCGCTATGCGCCCGACAAAGAATCTGCCGAAAAAGCGAGCGCTGAAGCTCAGCGCCTTCTGGCCGAGCTTGTGCCGTCGGTGCCGATCTACAGCCGCTTTTCCGTGGCGGCGTTCTCGAACCAGTGGAAAAACGTGATCTCGACAGAGAAAATCACCGCTGACAACATGTGGACGCTGATGCGCGCCGTCCCGCGCGAAGGACCGATGCGGCCTCTGACGATGGCGCTGGCGGAAGAGCCGCGGAGCCTGAACCCGTTCACGGCCAGCAGCGCCTATTCGTGGCAGGTGCTGGGGCAGATCTATGAGGGGCTGATCGGCACCAGCCCGCTGACGCTCGAAGACATGCCGGGACTGGCAGAAAGCTGGAAGGTGGCCGTTGAAGGGGCCGGAAAAGACGCGCACACGGCGCTGACGTTCCGCCTGCGTCCCGGGCTGAAGTGGAACGACGGCTCGCCGCTGACGGCGAATGATCTGAAAGCGACGATCGACTTTCTGAAAAAGAACCAGATCCCCAGGTTCTATGATGCTGTGAAAAACGTCGCATCGGCGGAAGCGCTGGATGAACGCGAGCTGAAAGTGACGATGACGGGCGTCAGCTACTGGTATCTGGACAACGTTGCCGGACTGCCGTACATGCCCGAACGCGTGCTGAAAGGCGTTTCCGACTGGCAGAACTGGGACCCGCTTGGCAGCGGCGGCCCGTCGGACCTGGTCGGTGCCGGGCCTTTTGCGCTGGAGGAGTACCGGCCCGGCGAATACGTGATGATGACGCGGAATCCTCATTACTGGCGGCTGAGTCTGAAGGAGGCGAAAGCGCGATGAAACGGAGCTGGCTTCTGCGGCGCGTGCTGGCGTCGCTCCTGGTGCTGATCTGCGTGCTGGTGCTGAACTTCGCGCTGTTTCGCGTCATGCCCGGCGATGCGGTGAGCACGATCATCGATCCGAACTTTTCCCCCGAGGCGAAGGAACGTCTGCGCGCTCTTTACGGTCTGGACAGGCCGATGCTCGAACAGTTTTTCATTTATCTGAAGCAGATGCTCACGTTCCGCTTCGGCCTCTCGTTCCTCAGCCGGCGGCCGGTTTGGGACGAGCTGCTCTCGCGCCTGCCGGGAACGATCACGCTGATGTCGCTGTCGATGGCGGCCTCTGCGGCGCTGGGCATCTGGCTGGGCGTGAAATCTGCCGTGCGCCGCGGCTCATGGATCGAGAAGCTGGTGCTGCGCGCGGGCGCGGTGATGTCGTCCTTCCCGGGATTTTTCGTGCAGCTGGTGCTGCTCATGCTGCTGGCGCGCGACTTTCCGATCTTTCCGCTGCGCGGCAGCGTGTCTGTGCCGCCGCCGGCGGGCGGATGGGTCCTGCTGGCTGACCGGCTGTGGCACCTGAGCCTGCCGGTGCTGTCGCTGACGCTGATGGGCTTCGGCGGCTGGGCTCTGTACGTGCGCAACCTGATGGTGCGCGCTCTCGGCGAGGACTTTGTGCTGATGGCGCGGGCGCGCGGACTGTCGCCGCGCAGCGTGGTGTACGGCCATGCGTTCCGCACGATCCTGCCGCCGATCGTGACGATCCTGCTGATGTCGGTCCCAGGGCTCGTCTCCGGTGCTGTGATCACGGAGACGGTCTTCTCGCTTCGCGGTGTCGGTGCCTTCCTGCTGGAGGCGCTTTCCGGACACGATTACCCGGCCGCGGGAGCTTCGTTCTATCTGCTGGCGCTGATCACGGTGAGCTGCAATCTGCTGGCCGATGTGGTCTACGGGCTGGTCGATCCCAGAGTGAGGATCGAGGGGGTGAACCGATGAAAGCTCTGCTGCGGCGTCCATCTGTGTGGGCTTTTATCTGCATCGTGCTGGCGGGGATCTTCGGACCGCGGCTGCTTGGCGGCAGTCCGTCTGACACGGTGGGGGCTCCGTTCGCTCGTCCCGCCTGGCTGGGAGCGTCGCTTTCGTCATCGAAGACGATCGAGCTGAAGTGCAGCGGTGATAGAGTATCCGTCCTCGGCGCAGGCTTTGCTGAAAGCGGCGGACCGAAGGCGGAAAACGGCAGTGCTGAGTTCGAATGGAGCTCGCAGCCGCCGGCGATCTTCGCGCTTGAAGGCAAAATCGCTGCCGATCCGGCACTGACGGCGACGGTCGTCTGGAGCACGCCCAAGGGCGATTTTGAGCTCGCGCGGCTGACGGGACGTGAACAGTACTGGCTGAACCTTGATGCGCGGGACATGATGTTCAAGCGGTCGCTGGGCTTGCCGCTGATCGGGCAGGCAGTGGAGGAGCTGTTTCCCTCAGCGGGACGGTATGTGCTGCGCGTGAACGGAGCCCATTCGTACACGCTGAAATTATCGCTTCCCGGCCGGCGACAGGGACTGCTCGGCACCGATCAGCGAGGCCGGGACGTGTTTGCACTGCTGCTGTCGGGGATTTCCACGTCGCTGACGGTCGGCATTTCGGCGACGGCGGCGGCGACGCTGCTGGGCCTGGGATTCGGCCTGACGGCCGGCTACGCGGGCGGCCTGACCGACGCGCTCATTATGCGCGCAGTTGACGTGCTGCTGGCGATCCCGACGCTGCCGATCCTGATGACGCTGGCAGGGCTGTGGGGCAAGGGGCTGTGGCAGCTGGTGCTGATCCTCTCGATCTTCTCGTGGATGGGAACTGCCCGTTCGGTGCGCGCGCTGACGCTCTCGGTTCGCGAGCAGCCCTGGGTGGAGGGCCTGCGCGCGCTTGGCGCGAAGCGCGGCTACATCCTCTGGCGGCATCTGGTGCCGGAGACGGCGCCGATCCTGCTGGCCAACCTGGCGCTCGGCGTGCCGGGCGCGGTTCTGTCCGAGGCGGGACTGGCTTTTCTCGGTCTGTCTGATCCGCGGCTGATCTCGTGGGGGCGGATGCTGCACGAGGCGCATTCGTTCGGCGCGTTCACGGAGGGAGCATGGTGGCTGATCCTGCCGCCGGGCCTGGGCATCGTGGCGCTGTGCCTGATCTTTATGGACATCGGACGCTTCCTTGAAGAGAAGATCGATCCGCGGCTGGGAGGGAAGGACCATGCTTGACGTTCTCGGTCTGCATATCGCGTACCCGGGACAGAGCAGCGAAGCCGTGCGCGGCGTTTCGTTTTCGCTGGAAAAGGGCAGCCTTACCGGCCTCGTGGGGGAATCCGGCAGCGGCAAGACGACGATCGTGTCCGCGATCCTTGGCCTCCTTCCTGCGGGGACCCGCGTCAGCGGACGGATCGAAGTCTGCGGCGAAGATCTGCTGACGCTCAGCGAAGAGGCTCTGCGCCGCCGGCGCTGGAAGGAGGTCGCGCTTGTGCCTCAGGGAGCGCAGAACTCGTTCACGCCCGTAAAGACGATCGGCTCGCATATCGAGGAAGTGCTGCATGTGCACTGCGCTCTTGCGGGAGCATCTGCGAAGACGCGCGTGAGCGCTCTGCTCGAGCAGGTCGAGCTCGACGCTTCGATCGCCCGCCGCTATCCGCACGAACTGTCGGGAGGACAGAAGCAGCGCGCCGCCATCGCGCTGGCGCTCGCCTGTGATCCTGAGCTGCTGCTGGCCGATGAACCGACGACGGCGCTCGACGTGATCACGCAGGCGGGGATCCTGCGGCTGCTGCTGCGGCTGAAGGAGGAGCGGGACCTGACGGTGCTGCTGGTCACGCACGACCTGCCGCTGGCCGCATCCGTCTGCGATGAGCTGATTGTCATGAAAGACGGCGAGCTCATCGAACGCGGCGCGCCGAAAAAGCTGATCCATGCGCCGGAGCACGCCTACACGCGGCGGCTCGTCGAGGCGATGTGAGCGAGGGGGCTTGGCAGATGGAAGATAAAACGACATGGGCCGCTTCGGCCGAGAGGCTGAACGTCGTTTTCCGTTCGCGTCGCGGCACGCACCAGGCGGTGAAGGACTTTTCGCTGTGCCTGGAGCGAGGCGGCACGCTTGCCGTGGTCGGACAGTCCGGCAGCGGCAAGACCACGCTGCTGCGCGCGCTGATCGGCCTCGTCCCGCCGACATCAGGCAAAGCAGAGCTGTTCGGTCGTGACGTGAACACGCTCGCTCCCGGCGAACTGGCAAAAACGCGCCAGCGCTGCGGCTACGTGCCGCAGGACCCGTACGGCGCACTGCCGCCCGGGCTGACGGCGCTGGAAGCGGTGATGGAACCGGCGGTGATCGCCCGAAGATCGTGGAGCAAAGACGAAACGAGAACGCGAGCGGTCGATCTGCTGGCGGAACTGGGACTGACGGAGACGCGGATCTTGAACTCGCGCGCCGTGGGACTGTCGGGCGGGCAGCGTCAGCGCGTTGAACTGGCGCGCGCTCTGATGCTTGAGCCTGAGCTGCTGCTGTGCGATGAACCCACGTCGATGCAGGATGTCTCCACGCGCGGCGAGATCGTTGCCGTACTTGAGCGTCACGTTGCCCGGGGCATGAGCATGATCTTCGTGACGCACGATCTGCGCCTTGCCTCCCGCGCCGCACAGCGCGTCATCGTCATGCGAAACGGTGAACTGTGCGAAGAAGGCGACGCGCAGCGGATCCTCAAAGACGCGCGGCATCCTTATACGCGCGAGCTGATCGCTTCGATCCCCGTATTGCCTGAAGCGTAAGAATTGTTTGACAAGAAGCTCTCGTATACTATAATAAAAATAGAAATTCGCCCATGAGGGTGATGATTTTTCAAATCTTTCAGCTAGAATGAACGCTGAAAAATGATCATGTGCGTGTGCTCACGCCAATACGGGAGGTCATATCGATGAACAAAGTATCGGCAAAATGGTTTGCGGCCTGCGCCGCGGTGCTGGTGTGCGGATCGGCTTTTGCTGCTGAGCAGACGGTGGAGGGCAAGCTGTTCGCTCTCAAATATGATGACGCGGCCGGCTGGACCTATGACGCCAAGCGCGACTTTAAAGACACCAACAAGGGCACGACGCTGAAAATCACGATCCCGCAGGCGGATAATCCCAAGCGCGCCGACGCTTCTGTCGAGATCACCGCTAAGCTTGAGGATCACCACGAGTTCCGCCGTCAGCTGAAAGTCGCGGGCTATGACCTGAAAGACTTTGCCGCCGGGGCGTACACGCCGGTAATGCTGGGCGGTGTTGCGACGATGAACTCCGGTGACCGCAACAGGACCACGTATTACGCGCGTCCCGAGGGCTCCGGCGTGACACTGATGGTGAAGACCGACTGCGGAACCAAGCGCGCGGCCGTTGACACGCTTCTGCGCGGCCTCACGTTCAAAGTCGCTGACGCGGGCGTGAAGGACGCTCCCTGGTACTGGGAAGGAACGCCCTACACAGCCGGCGCTCACTCCGTCGATGTGGGCTCTTTCAAGGTGAACAGCGCGTTCGTCCCCTTTGAGCCGTGTATCGACGAACGCAACTGGGGCGGCGGCTACCACATCGCCGTGAAGGGCGATAAAGCCTTTGTGGTCGCACCTGGTCTGGGCCTGTGCGAGTACAGCTTTGACGGCACAAAGCTCATCAAGACCGGCGAGATCAGCCTTGGCGATATCCGCTCGCCGTTTTTCAGGACGATGAGCGCGCCTGCCGACGGTACGATCTGGCTGGGCGGCGTGGGGACCGGCGCCGTACGCATCAAAGACGGTGTTGTCACCAAAGTCAAGGGCCCCAAGGAGATCGTCGTCGCTCCCGACGGCACGTGGGGGCTTGAAGCCAGCGCCCGCTCCGGCAAGGATATGAAGAAGTACGAGATCTCGCCCGACGGCGCCGTCAAGACCGTCAACTTCCCTCTGGCTGAAGTTGATTACATGAGCACGGCCTATGTCGGCATCGACGAGAAGAACATCTTCGTCAGCGGCCGCGAGAAGGGCGGCAAGGATACCGTTATCTTTGTCTACGACCACGCGGGCAAGCTCCAGAAGACGCTTTACGAGCCCAAGAAGCTGACGATGGGCGGCGTGTTCTTTGCTGCGGAGACGGCCAACGGCTATGTGGCCCTGCCGCTGCAGAGCAGCGTCATGGTTTGGGACAAAGACGGCAACCCGCTTGGCTGCGAAGGCCCCAGAGCGTTCTACGAGGGCAAATCCGGCGTGGGCGGCAACGTGGGCGGCTTCCTGCTCGATCCCGATACCGTGCTGTCGCTGATCATCCGCGAGCGTCCCGACATGTCGTCTGATGAACTGCTCGTGTTCAGACTGAGCGGTTTCTAAGAGCAGAACTTTACCGGACTATAGAAACAGCCTCCGGGCTCCTGAATGGGGGCGCGGAGGCTGTTTTTTTATAACGATACGCAAAGGAGGAATCTTCATGGGCCTGTTCAGCAAGGAGTCCTGCGCGTTCTGTGGCAAAGAAGTCGGCATGATGAGCCGCACGAAGATGAGCAGCAAGGACTACATCTGCGACGACTGCCGCAAAAAGCTCAACCCGTTCGCACGTGCGGATCACCTGAGCAAGGATCAGGCGGCCGAGATGATGGCGCGCATGGAGCGCGATGAAAAAGCGCTTGAAGGCGTCAATCTCATCGACCGCCGTCTGTCCGTTGGCCGCGGACAGGAGATCCACTTTCAGAGCAATATCGCCGCCGGACTGTTCACGATCACGACGCCTCAGTCGAAACGCTTCGAGCATCGGCCGGTGTTCTATTTCAGCGACATCCGCGAGTGGAACGCCAGCGAAGCGTTCGTGAATCAGGCCGTTGGCGTCAGCACGGCGCGCGAACTTGTTCACGACTATACAACCGTGATCTCGCTGAAGGAGAAGCGCGGCGCTGACCAGCGCAACGACGGCTGGGAGATCCGCTTTCCCTATTACAGCGGCTTGCTGCCGGAGATCCTTATCAAGATCCCCAAAGAAGCCGATCCCGGCGAAGTGCGCGATTTCTGGAAAAGCATCTGCGCCGTCTGCGGCGAGTGGGAGCGCAGCGGGGCGAGACGCGCCCGCGACGCTCATGATCTTCACATCGAAAACGCCATGTCCACCCTCAACGACGTGGTCGAGGCGGCGGTGAAGGGCGAGGGCAGCGATGGGATTGCCGAAGCCGTCAAAAAGGGCATCGAAAAAGCGCAGGACATCGACGCCGGCAAGGTGAAGAAAAAGAGCCTGTTTGAAAAACTGTTCGGCTGATAATTGTTTCATGATGAACCAAAAACGTCCTCTCCGGCGCTGCGTGAAATGATCACGCGGCGCACGGGGAGGGCGTTCTTTTGTCGGGAAAAACGGCTAGTTCCACTCGCGGTTGAGGCTAGTCAGGTGGTCGATCCTGTTGAGACTGAACAGGGAATAGCCTTTATCGTCGTGGATGAGGATGCTGATCGAGGCGTTGTCGAAGTGGAATTTCCAGAACCATGGCCGCGGCATGTCGAGGCAGTACGGCACGAGCGGCTTGAGGACCGTGCGGTGGGTGCACAGGGCAATGGTTTCGCCGGCGTGCCGGCTCACAAGCCGGTCAACGACGGCGCGTGAGCGGCGGCCGACTTCGTCGAGGCTTTCCATGCCCGGGAACGACAGCGCTTCCGGAGCGGTCTTCCACAGATTCCACAGTTCGGGCTGCTCGCGGGCGATCTCCGACTTTTTGCGGCCCTCCCATGCTCCGAAGGCGATGTTGTTGAGGTCGTTTTCGATGGCGATCTCCAGTCCCAGTTTTCGTGCCGTCGGTTCGAGCGACTGTCTGGCGCGCTTCAATGGGCTGGAGTAGAGCGCAGCCGGGCGCAGCGCGCACAGTGCGGCCGAGATCTCCTCGGCCTGGCGCAGACCGAGCTCGTTCAGTTCAAAATCAGCACGGCCGCGAAATCGTTCTTCTTTGTTGGCGCTGCACTCGCCATGACGCACGAGAATGATGGTCGTACGCTTCTCATCCATTTTTGTTCCCTCCGTTTTTAAAGTTGCATCAAAACATAGCAACATTATACACCACGATTTCCCAAGCTGTGATATAATAATTATGCCGAAAAATTATTTCCGGCCAAGGTCGAGCAAAGATACAGAGCGATAAGAAGCAAAAATTCGCATCGAATTGTGTAAAAATACCCGATTTTGCTCTTGTGTCCGAGACTGCGTCCTAAATACTGCAAAAGGGAGTGTTGTAAGATGAAAAAATTCAGAAATTCGCTGTGCATCATGGCTGCGCTGGCGCTGGCTTCGGCTGCCTGGGCCGGTCCTCTCGACGCCTTCAAGGGGCTTGAAGGCAAACTGGACATTGCCGGCGGCACGGCGCACATCCCCGTGATGACGCAGGCTGCGCGCGACATCATGACGTTCAATCCGAAGATCCGCATCACCGTGGCTGGCGGCGGCAGCGGCGTGGGCGTCAAGCAGGTGGGCGAAGGCCTGGCTCAGATTGGCAACACGGGCCGTCCGCTCAAGGCGAGCGAGATCGAAAAGTTCGGCCTGGTGTCGTTCCCCTTCGCGATCGACGGCGTGGCGCTGGCCGTACATCCCTCCAACCCTGTCAAGACGCTCACCAAGGAGCAGGTCGTGGCGATCTACACGGGCAAAGTGACCGACTGGAAGGAACTTGGCGGTGAGCCGGGCGCGATCGACGTGTACGGCCGCGAGGACGGCAGCGGCACGCGCGAGACGTTCCAGGGCAAGCTGATGGGCAAGGTCGATCAGTCGCCTTCGGTCAACACGGTGAACTCCAACGGAGCGATGAAGACGGCGATCGCTCAGGATGCGCGCGCGATCGGCTATGTCGGCATCGGTCATCTTGATGCGAGCATCGCAGGCGTGGCGATCGACGGCCATGTGCCTTCGCAGGAGAACGCGGCCAAGGGCGAGTACCCCGTGGTGCGCGATCTGTTCATGAACACCAAGGGCGAGCCCACTGGTCTGACGGCGGCGTTTGTCGACTACATCTACAGCGAGCCGGGCGCGAAGATCATCGAAAAGAGCGGCTACATCCCGCTGCCCAAGCCCGCCAAGAAGTAAGGCTTCGCTTTTGAAAGACGATCATAACGGTCCGCTGGCGCTGCGGGCCTTGGCTGTCACCGTTTCGGCTCTGCTCGGAACGGTGATCGCCTTTATCCTGATCTCGGGAGCTGAAGCGCTGCTCAAAGGCCGCGGCATGAGTCTGTTTGGCGCAATCTGGAACCCTGCGGCCGGAAAGTTTGGCATTGCCGCGATGATCCAGGCGTCTCTGCTTCTGGCGGTCTCGTCGCTGGCGCTTGGCTTTGCGCTGTCGCTGGGCTGCTGCGGGATGCTGAACGGGCTTGCGCCGCGTCCGGTCGCCAGCGCCCTGATGGGGCTGCTGACGCTGATGACGGCGATGCCGACGGTGGTGTACGGCTTTGCGGCGGTGTTTTTGCTGGTACCGCTGATCCGCTCGGCGCTCGGCGGAACGGGATTCTGCTGGCTGGCAGCGTCGCTGCTGCTGGCCTTGCAGGGCACGCCCGCGATGACGCTTGTGATGCACGGGGCTGTGCGCACACATGCTGCTCAGACCCGTTTGACGGCGGCTTCTTTGGGTTTGACGGAGGTTCAGCATCTGTCGCGGGTGGCGCTGCCGCTGTCGTCCCGGGCGATGCTCTCGGCCGCGGTGCTGGGGCTGGGACGCGCTGTCGGCGACGCGCTGCTGCCTGCGATGCTGGCGGGCAACGCGATCCGCTTTGCCCGCTCGCCGCTGGATTCGATCCGCACGCTCACCTCGCACATATCGCTGGTGCTGTCGTCGGACATCGGCGGCGGCGAACATCTCTCGCTGCTGCTGGCGGGAGCGCTGCTGCTGATCTTCTGCGCGGCCGTGTCGCTGACGGCCAGACGGCTGACGAGGAGGAACCGCTCATGAGAGTCCGCGAGCTTTCTCTGACGGCGCTCGGCTGGGCTTCGTTCGCTTTTGTCGCCGGCGGTGTGCTGTCGCTGATCGGCTTTCTTGCCGCGCGCGGACTGCCGACACTTGACTTGGAACTGTTTTTTGACGATACGCCCGTCTGGGATGCGGTCCTCGGTCTGCGTCCTGTCTGGGACGGGATCTGGCCGGCGATGGCGGGAACGCTGTCGCTGCTTGCGGTGACGATGGCGCTGGCGCTGCTGCCGGGCGTGTGCTGCGGCGTCTATCTGGCGTGCTTCGCTTCACCGCGTGAGCGTGAATGGATCGGTGCGAGTGTCGATGTGCTGGCGGGCATCCCTTCGATTGTCATGGGGCTGTTCGGTCTGGAATTGATCATCGTCCTTCGGCGCACGTTTGTGCCGCAGGGGACGACGTGTCTGCTGCTGGCCGGGTTCTGTCTGGCGCTGCTGGTGCTGCCGACGCTGATCACAGCAGTGCGTGCGGCGATCGAGGCGCTTCCCGCACGGCTGTCGCTGACGGCCGACGCGCTGGGGCTGACGAAAGCGCAGACGGTGCGCCGCCTCCTGGTCCCCGCAGCGGCTCCGGGCATCCTCGGCGGCGTGATCCTGGCGATGGGACGCGCTATGGAGGACACGGCGGTGATCATGCTGACGGGCGCTGTGGCGAACGCCGGGCTTCCCGCCGGTCTGACGGCCAAGTTCGAGGCGCTGCCGTTCAGGATCTATTACACGGCGGCGCAGTATACGGGGCCTGAACAGCTGGCGCGCGGATTCGGCACGGCGCTGTTTCTGCTGCTGATGTCGGAGACGCTGATCGCGGCAGCGAAGGCGCTGCAGGCCAGGCTGTCGCACAAGTGGCGGGGAAAGTGAGGAGCTGCTGATGTCTGAAAATACGACAGAGAGCGAAAGCGTATCGTGCTGCGCAGTCGTGCAGGGACTGAAGGTCGCTTTCGGCGAACGTGAGATCCTGCATGGGATCGATGCCTCATTCCCGGCGAACAGAGTCAGCGTGATCCTCGGACGCTCCGGTTCCGGCAAATCGACGCTGCTGCGGGCGATCAACCGGCTGAACGAGTGTTTTGACGGCTGGAGCGGCTCCGGTGAAGTGTTCGTTTCTCTTGGCGGCAGGCTCGTGCCCGCTGCCGGACCGGGCGCGCCGGCTCTGACCGAACTGCGGCGGCGTGTCGGCATGGTGTTTCAGACGCCGAATCCGCTGCCTGTGAGCATTCGCCGCAACATCACGCTGCCGCTTGAATTGACGCTGAACGTTTCGCGTGCTCAGGCTGAGGAAACGCTGCGCGAAACGCTGATGCAAACAGGCCTGTGGGACGAAGTGCACGACCGTCTCGACGCGTCGGCGCTGAGCCTTTCCGGCGGGCAGCAGCAGCGTCTCTGCCTGGCCCGGGCGCTGGCGCTGAAGCCCGATCTGCTGCTGCTTGACGAGCCGACAGCTTCGCTCGACCAGACGGCGGCGAAAAAGGTAGAAGATCTGATCCTCGCGCTTTCGGGCAAGATCTCGGTGATCATGGTCTCGCACAGCCTCCAGCAGGCAGCGCGGTTGGCCGATCACGCTGTGATCATGACCGACGGATGCGTGCTGCGCGTCTGCGGGCGCGAAGGACTGAAAAACGCACTCGACGACGGTTCGCTGATCCGGGAAGCGTTTTAGAACGGAGGAACGGCTGTGCTGCTTGATACGCATCTGCATACGAAAGAATACTCGCCCGACAGTTTTCTGCCCGTCCGCGATGCCGCGGCCCGGGCCCGCGAGATGGGACTGAGCGGCCTGTGCGTGACCGATCACGATTCGATGGGCATCCTTGCCGAGGTCGAATCGCTGCGGCGCGAGTGCGATTTTCCCATCTTTGTCGGCTGCGAAGTCCTTACCGACTGCGGCGACTTTGTCGTCTTCGGCCTGGATCATGCACCTGAACCGCGTCTGCCTGTCGCTGACCTGATGGAGCTGGTGCGTGCGCACGACGGCGCGGCGGTGGCGGCTCATCCGTACCGCAACAACGGACGCGGTGCAGGCGAGCTCATAAAAACGCTCCCCGGATTGGCCGGCGTGGAGTGCTTTAACGGCAGCACACCGTATCAGGCCAACCTGCACGCCCTCGACGATGCCCGAGCCCGCGGGCTGGCGTGTCTCGGCGCTGGCGATTCGCACCTGGTCGAGCGCGTTGGATGCTACGCCACGCGCTTTTTCGAGACGGCGCGCGACGAGCGCGGCCTGATCCGTCTGATCCGCGCCGGCGCCTGCGAGCCTATGGCGTGGAATGGTTCCAAGTTTGTTCCGGCTGAGGAATGGACGCTGGAGCAGCTGAAACAGCAGTAAAAATCTTTTTTACGGGAGGTCTTTTCATGTTCAAGAAGTTCGTACTGGCCGTCCTTGCGGCCGCGTCGCTGGTCTGCCCCGCCATCGCGGAGGATCAGAAAAGCATCAGCATCTTCATCGCCTACACGGGCATCAAGCCGATCATCGAGACGTTTGAGCGCGACACGGGCATCAAAGTCAACTACCTGAAGATGTCGTCCGGCGAAGTGCTTACCCGCATCCGCGCTGCCAAGGGCAAGGCGCAGGCCGACGCGTGGTTCGGCGGCGGTCTCGACAGCTATGTGGCCGCGGCGAATGAGGGGTTCCTCGACGCGTATGTCTCGCCCGAGCGCGCTTCTTACGACGCGATGTTCTACAACGCCGACGGCTACTGGAGCGGCATCTCGCTCGGCAGCGTCGTGCTGATGGGAAATACCGAAGTGATGGCGCAGAAAAAGCTCGCCATGCCTAAGAGCTGGGCCGATCTGGCCAAGCCGGAGTACAAGGACGAAGTGCTGATGGCCACTCCGGCTGTCAGCGGCACGTTCTACGCGATGGTTTCCGGCATCGTGCAGACGCTTGGCGAGGAAAAGGGCTGGAAGCTGCTTGAGGCCATCGACGCCAACGTTCCCTACTACTCGAAGCGCGGCGCCGAGCCGGCCAACAAGGTCAGCATCGGCGAAGCGGCGATCGCTGTTGCGCCGTTCGATACAGTGCAGCGTCTGATCCAGGAGGGCTACAAGGTCGAAATGGCGTTCCCCGCGGATGGTGTGCCGTGGTACATCGCGCCTGTGGCCGTTTTCAAGGGCGCGCAGAATCCTGAGGGCGCCCGCGCGCTTGTCGACTGGGTGCTGTCCGAGAAGGGCCAGCTGGCTCTTGCTGAGTACAACACGCAGGCTCCCGTCCGTCCCGGCGTCAAGCTTGCGCCCGCCGTGCAGAGCATGAGAGATTCCAACCTCATGCGCATGGACGTGGTCAAGGCCGGACAGGACCGCGAGGCGATCCTCAAGGTCTGGCTCGACAAGTTTGGCAGCAAATAAGACGAATAAATCCCGCCGGGGAGTCCCGGCGGGATGTCTTTTATCATGAAGATGTCTGCTGTTCGCAAAAAAGCGCTGACGCCGGCCGAGGCGCTGCTGTGGGCTTTCGCGGCGGCGCTGCTGGCGGCGTTTGTCGTCTGGCCGGTCGGTTCCGTGTTTGCTGAGAGCTTCATGAAGAACGGGCAATTCTCGCTGCGGGCCTACGAAGGCCTGTTCACGAAGAATATCCGCCTTGTGCTCGACAGCTTCACGCTCGCGCTCTCGGTAGCGGCCCTGTCCGTTCCCGTCAGCGCTGCCGTAGCGCTGCGGCTGGTGTACGGACCGAGCCGCGGCCGTAGCGTGATCGTCGCCGCGCTGGCGCTTTCAACGATCTCGCCGCCGTTTCTGTGCTCGATGGCGTATCTGATGCTGTTCGGCAAGCGCGGCCTGATCACCTGGCGGCTGCTGGGGATGAGCTGGAATCCCTACGGCTTTCACGGTGTGCTGATGATGGAGGTGCTTTCGCTCACGGGGCTGACGTCGCTGCTCGTGGCAGCGTCGCTCGACCGCGTGGACGGCGAGGTGGAGCGTGCCTCGCTCGATCTCGGAGCCGGTCCGCTCGCAACGCTGATGCGCGTGTCGCTGCCGCTGGCGCTGCCCGGTATTGGTGCGGCGGCGCTGGTCGTGTTCGTGCGCTCGCTCTCTGATTTCGGAACGCCGCTGTTTGTCGGCGGCCGTTTTCAGGTGCTGGCTTCGCGAGCCTACAACACGCTGATCGGCGTGGGCGACTTTCAGCTGGCTTGCGCGATGAACGTGCTGCTGCTGATCCCGGCGCTGGCGGTCCTGTTCGTGCGTTCATCCGGCGGAAAAAGCGCTGCGCTCGGGCTGGCGCGGCGGCGCACGCTCAGGCTGCCTCCTCTGGCGATGGCTGTGCCGTCGGCAGTCGCCTGGACCTTTGCCGTGATGCAGTTTCTCGTCTACGGGCTGATCTTTCTGGGCAGCATCACGCGCACCTGGGGCGTCGACTTTACGCCGACGTCGAGGCATCTGGCCGGCATCCTTGATTTTCGCGCCGAAAGCGTCATCCGCAGTCTTGCCTGTTCGCTCGCGGCGGGGCTGGGCGGCTGTCTTTTAGCTTCTGTGCTGGCCTTTCTGCTGGCGCGGGCACCGCGATGCGTGCGCCGCTGCGTGCAGGTCATTGCCGATCTGCCGTACCTGATCCCCGGCACGTTCTTCGGCGTGGGGTATCTGCTGGCGTTTACGCGTCTGCCGTTTGAACTGGCTACGGGCTTCGTGATCGGCGCAAGCTGCCTGTTCCGTCAGCTGTCGCCGGTGCTGCGCGCGGCCGAGGCGGGGCTGGCTCAGGTGGATGATTCGCTCTGGAGCGCGGTGCGCGATCTGGGCGGCGGTCCGCTGCGCGTGCTGCGCGATCTGCTCCTGCCGCTGCTGTATCCATTTCTGCGGCTGGGGTTTCTCAACACGTTCAGCGCGGCGATGACGACGACAGGACCGGTGATCTTCCTCGTCAGTCCCTATGCGCGCGTGGCTTCGATCGAACTGTTCGAAGCGATCAACGAGGGCGATTTCGGCGGCGCGTCGGCGATGGGCTCGCTGCTCGTCGTGATCGTTGCCTGCGTCAACGGATTGGCCTGGCGGCTGGGCCGCGGCCGGAAAGAGGATGGTGTGTCCGATGCTCGTATTTGAAAACGTGACGGTGCGCTACGGCACGTTCACGGCGCTGAAAGACCTGACGCTCGAGCTGCGGCGCGGCGAGCTGATGACGCTGCTCGGCCCGTCTGGCTGCGGAAAGACGACGACGCTGCGCGTAGCCGGCGGCTTTATCGTTCCTGATGAAGGCCGCGTGCTTCTGGAAGGACGCGACATCACATCGCTGCCGCCGGAGAAGCGACCGACTTCGACCGTGTTCCAGAATTACGCGCTCTTCCCGCACATGAGCGTCGGGGAGAACGTGGCCTACGGCCTGCGCGTGCGAGGCGTGCCTCGTGCCCAGCGGCAGCGGCGTGCGGAAGAGGAGCTGGAGCGTGTGGGGCTGAGCGGCTACGCCTCGGCCCGCGTGCAGGATCTTTCCGGAGGCCAGCAGCAGCGTGTCGCCTTGGCCCGGTCGCTGATCCTGGGGCCTGCGGTGCTGCTGCTCGATGAACCACTGTCGAGTCTTGACGCCCGCCTGCGTCTGCGGATGCGCGCGGAAATCCGCGAACTGCAAAAGCGCGTCGGCATCACGACGCTCTACGTCACTCACGATCAGGAAGAGGCGCTGTCCATCTCCGACCGCGTCACCGTGATGCACGACGGACGACTGGTGCAGACCGGCACGCCGCGCGAGGTCTATTTTTCTCCGGCGGATGACTTCGTGCGCGACTTTATCGGCGATTCGTTCCCGTATACCCTGGACGGCAGACGCATCCTGCTTCGGCCTGATCAAGTGGTGCCGAACGCCGACGGCCCATTCGTCGGGCGACTTCTCTCGCGCGAATTTCTCGGCGCGTCGTCGCAGTGGCTCATCGACTGCCAGGGGCAGACGCTGCGTGCCCTCCTTCCCAGCCGCAGCGAGCCCGAGACAGCTGTCGGCAGCGAAGTACGCTTCAGCCTGATCCTGAACGAAGAATGATCCCGATGTATAATGGGGCGAGATGATCGTGAAAGGACGATGAACGATGCCTGAAGTGATGTTTCGCCCGCCGTTTGAAGCGGCTTCGCTGCTGCTGGAAGTGACGCACGGCTGCTCCCATAACGCCTGCGCTTTCTGCACGATGTACCGCGGCGTACCGTTTCAGCTTGAGCCGATGGAGCGCGTTGAAGAATGCGTCCGCACAGCGGCCGTGCGCCGTCCGGGAGTGAAACGCGTTTTTCTGGAACACGGCGACGCGTTTGCGCTGAGCGCCGAGCGGCTGATCAGGATCGCTGAACTGATTCAAGCATATCTGCCGCGCGTGGAAATGATCGCGATGTACGCCTCGATCAAAAACATCGCTTCCAAGAGCGACGACGATTTGGAGCGTCTGCGCGAAGCGGGCGTCGGCGATCTGAACGTCGGTGTGGAAAGCGGGCTTGATGAAGCGCTGCGATGGATGAACAAAGGCTATACCGCAGCTCAGGCACGGCATGAACTTCTGCGGCTGAAACGCGCCGGCATCCCCTGGGGCGCGAACGTCATCCTCGGTGCGGCCGGCCCCGCTCTGCACTCCGAAAACGCGATCGCTACAGCCGAACTGCTCAGCGCAACGCAGCCGAATCTGATCTTCACCGGCACGCTCCACGCCGATCCCGGCTGCCCGCTGTACGAGGCTATAAAGAGCGGCGCTTTTGCGGAGAGCTCGTTCGGCGAGTACTTCGACGAGGAAGAGACGCTGATCGAGCGGCTGGAACTCGATGACTGCGTCTTTTTCGGCCTGCATCCCTCGAACGTCGTGACGATGGAAGGACGCTTGCCGCAGGATAAAGACCGCCTTCTGGCCGAGCTTCGCGATGAGCGGGACTATCTCCGCGCCCGCCTTGACCGTCGCCCGGTGCGCGCCTCCGAAGGCGCGATCATCGGCTCATGAGTGGACAATCTGCACAGAACAAATTGAAAAATGATATGCTCTCCTAAAAGTAGACATACGAAAAAACAAATTCGTGAGATACTTTTAGGAGAGCATATCACATCATACAATTTGGTTCTCCCTTTTGTTTTTTTCGCTGTCTGTTTGACAGGAGTGATTCACTGTGCGGGCGCTGTTTTACGCTGTTCTTTTGTCTTTGGCTCGAAAATGAGAATTACAGCTCATGGCCTGTCAGGATGGCGACGGCTTCGCGCAGCGTCTGGGCGGTGCCGACATTGCCGGGGAAGATCACGTAAGGGATCGCCGGGAAGCGGCTTTCTGCGCCTGTACGCCAGACGGGCACGCCGGGCCTGATCTGCCCCATGACAAGGGCGCGCCGCACGCCGAGCGCTTTCACGGCTACGTCGCTGGAGGTGATCCCGCCTTTGGCGACCACGAATGCCGGTGTGATGTTCAGCTCGCCCACGAGGCGCTGGACGCCGCCGCTGATCTTTACAGAGCGGAGCAGGGCGCTTTCCTTCGTGTCCGATGCAAGGCTGAGGAGCTTGCGGCGTGTGTAGCACACGGCCGTTTTGCCGGCGGCGATGATCTTTTCTTCTTCCTGAATGCAGCGGTGCACTTCCGCATCAAATGCCGTATCGCTTTCGAGCACGGTGTCAGAATTGAAGGCGACCGGGACGACGCAGTCGAGTTTCAGGAGTTCTTCAAGCTGCGCTGTTGTTTTTTGCGTGTGGCTGCCGACGACGACAAGACCGCCATTGCTCACGGGCACGGATATCAGCTGTTCGCGCGTCAGCAGCGGGATGTCGCCGATCCCTGCCATGACCTTGATGAGGCTTGCAGCCGTGCGGAAGATGTACGCTTTGCCGTGCGCCATGGCGCGGTAAATGGCGATGGCAAATACTTTCAGGTCGTCATAATCAACGGCGTCGACGCAGATCTTGTTAAAACCGTGAACATTCATCAGCTGCCGGCAGATGCCGTCGATATCGGCAGCGCGAAGCTGCTTGAGCGGGATGTGCAGGACGTCGGCGGCCTTGAACGCGCCGGCAGTTTTCTCTTCGATATAGTCGGGGATGAAGGAATGGGTGTAGCCGAACGTTTTGTCCCTGGCAAATTCCGTCTCGGCTGCGGGGATCAGTTCATCGCCCTGAAGGACATACTGGATGCCGCCGACGGTGAAGCGTCCGCCTTCTTTGAAAAACGGACAGAACACTTCGCCGTCGATCGCCCTGCCGAGGTCGGCTTCCTGGCATTCGCGAAGGATCTCGGTTTCCATTGGATAATGGCCGCGCATGGTCGAATCGCTCCTGCTGATATACATGTAGGAGACGCCCGCTTCGCGTGCTGATGCTGCGCAGTTTGCGGCGACTTCAAGGTGGACGCGGCGGCTTTCCTTCGGCGTCATGCCGCGGCTGTTGGTCAGGACATAGAACAGCTTGTCCGGGGTCGAGAAGGCTTCTCGGAATGTCTCTGTACTCCAGTCAGTGTATTCGGAAACATCATGAACGGTTTGCCCTCCGGTCGGGTCGTCGTCGAGCGCAACGAGTCTGACGGGGCTTTGTCTGATCTCTGATACAAGGAGTTCGTCGAGGCTGGTCTCGCGGACGGGCGGATAGTGGAGCAGCGTGCTGGCTTTCATGATCGATTCCCCTTCGTTTATGGTTTCATGGCGGCGAGGTTCAGATAGTTCGCGGCAGCATCGCGGAAGGCGTCGGTGATGGCGAGTGACAGCGAAGACAAGTGCGCTGCGGGCTCGCGGTCCAGAAGAGCTTTTGCTGCCGCCGTGCCGGCCATGGAAAGCTCGGTATTGACGTTGATCTTGCAGATGCCGCGCCGGATCGTGTCCTGAAGCAGGCTGCGCCCTGTCCCGGACGCTCCGTGAAGCACGAGCGGCGTGTCCACGGCAGCTCTGATGGCCTCTAGAATGTCAAGGCGGATGTGCGGCGTGCCTTTGTACAGCCCATGCACGGTGCCGATCGACACGGCCAGCGCGTCGATGCCGGTGCGGCGCACGAACTCCGCAGCCTGAGCCGGGTTGGTGTAGAGCTCGACAGAGCCGCTGTCTTCCGCAGAATGAGCGCCGGTTTTTACGGCTCCCAGTTCGGCTTCCACATCCGTGCTGCGTTCAGCGGCCCAGGAAACGACCTGTGCGGTGTTGCGAACGTTGTCCTCAAACGGCAGGGCGCTGCCGTCGTACATCACGGAATCAAAACCCGCGTCGATGGCTGCGCGCACGACGCCAAGATCAGCACAATGATCAAGGTGCAGAGCCCATTTTACATCCAGCCCTTCGGCACAGCAGCGGGCAAGAGCGGCGGCCTGCGTGAGGGAAAGATTTTTGAGATAGCGTGCGCCGAAGGCGAGGATGACGGGACGGCCGACGCTGTGAGCAGCCAGCAGTGCGCCGCGGGCGCTTTCAAAACTGTAGAAGTTGACGGCGGCAACGGCCGTGCCCTCGGAGCGGGCGGCGCGCAGCAGTTGTGACATGAGATGCGGCATGGACATGACCTCCTTTGGGAAACAGAACGGGGTTCTTTCGGAGATGGAAAATAAATAACTCTGTTTAAAATAAAATAGTACTTAATTCACTGTTCGCTTTTTATCATCTCTTGCCGGTAATGTCAATCACGAAACGCCGCAGGCATTCCCTTGCGCGATGAACTTGCGGCTGTTAAGATACGGGAGTCCGGGATCCGGAGGAGGGGGAGTTTTTATGTCGTCTGAGCGTCCGCTCGTACTGCTGAAGAAAAATTATACATCGCTTTCATCCCACCAAAAGACAATCGCCGATTTTATCCTGGCGAATATCGATCGTGTATCGGGGCTCGCGATCAGCGAACTCTCGAACATCTGCCATGTGAGCAACACGACGGTCAACCGTTTTCTGAAAAAACTGGGGTATGAGTCGTATCCGGAGTTCAAGCTCGACCTTGCGCGCGAGCAGAGCGCCGCCGAAGCGGCCGAAGGCGCGGCTCCTCGGTTCGAAGACGGCTATCAGGACATCCGCCGCGGAGCCTCACCGCGTGAGGTGATCCATGCCGTAACGGCATCTGCCGCTTCCGTGATCCGCGATCTTGAATCCATGGTGCAGGCAGAAGATGTGGCTGCCGTCAGCCGGCTGATGCGTCAGGCCCCCGTCGTGGCGTTCTATGGAACGGGCGGATCGTGTCCTGTTGCCATGGATGCGTTTCACAAGTTCATGCGTCTTGGGCTGCCGGTGTTTTTCAGCGAAAACACCCACCTGACGATGATCCGCATCGCTCATCTGCCGAAAGGGAGCGTCGTGCTGCTGTTCTCTCATACGGGGGAGAGCCGTGAGGTCCTGAGCTGCGCGCGCCTGGCTCGGGAAGCGGGAAGTCATGTCGTCGGCGTGACGAGCTACAACAGAAGTTCGCTGGCGTCTCTGTCCGATCTGGTGCTCCACAGCGCCTCATATGACGCGCTGCACTATACCGACGCGCTTGTGTCGCGCCTGGTGCAGCTCGTGCTGATGGACATCCTGTTCGTGACCGTATCCCTGGACATGGAGCCGGAAAGCTCGGAGCGTATCACGATGTCCCGCCGGGCGATCGCCTCAGAGAAAAAAAGAGCGCCGCTGCGCTGATCCAAAATAAAACGAGGGGCTGCTGCGCGAAGCGTCAAGCTTTGCGAAGCAGCCCTTTTGCATGCAGGAATGGAAATGGCACGGCGATGGTACAAGAGAAACCGGCACGATAATCGTGACTGTTTTTTGATTATGAATGAGAAAGACTTGATGATCGATTGAATAAAGTTAAGGGCGAACAATAAATTTTAATCGTATTTACACATCATCGGTGGTATAATATATGTTTGGTATTTGACGATAAAAGTGCTAAGCCCTCTGGAAATTTTTTTCAAAGATTATTAACAGCGCTGATTGCTGTGGACATGCGGCTCGAATAAAATCAGGACCGTCTGTGTGTATTTGACAAGGAAGGGGAGAGCTCTATGGCGAGCGCAATGATGCGGAAAAGAAAGGGCTTTTCTCTGACGGAGCTGCTGATCGCGATGCCGCTTGTCGTGCTGCTGGCTGGCGGGGCGCTGAGCGTCATGTCGCTGAGCCTGAAAACATTTGAGAAACACGCGTTTTATGCTGCACATCCTGGCTGGCAAAGCGCCGAGCGCTTTTTTGCCCTGATCGACTCTCACATCCGGCACTGCGGATTGGGCTTACCGATGGTCTGGGACCGTTCGCTGTTTTCTGACCTGCCTGTGATGTCGCAGCGCCCGGCTTGGTCCGATTGGGGCGAGCCGCTCAGCGTCGGGCGTACGATCGCAGGAAACGGTTTCGCTCCAACCGGCTCGGAACCGGGAAACACGCTGCGGCTCGTTTCAGCAGCCGCTCCCGGCGTGACGCTTCTGAAAGGTTTTTCTGCATCTGCGGGGGATACGGTGCAGGCAGAACTGTCCTCTCCCGTCAAAAGCGAAGCAAACGTCTCTCCGGTCAGTTCTGCCAGCTGGCTCGTTGCCCCCGGCTGGCAGGTGCCGATGCGGCTTGTGTCGGCAGCTGACCAGGCGACGCCGACGCTGGCGTTTCGTCAGGATGCTGCACTGCCTGTGGGAACGCGGATATGTCGTTTATCCGCGCTGACGATGTGGGAGAACAATGGCGTGATCTTCGTTGATTTTCACGATGAAAGCGGTTCTCAGCCCCTGTTTCGTCATATCGACGAAGTCTCGTTCAGCCTCGACACGGGACGCCGGCTTCTGCGCGCAAAAGTTTCTTTCGGAACTGAAGGCGGAAAGAAAATGGAGCTTGAACGGGCATGGAACGTCCATCTGTAAGACGGGGCAGCGTGACGGCGCTGCTGCTTGTCATCATCGCGTCCTTGGGGGGGCTCCTGGCTCTGGAACTGGTATGGTGGAACCAGCTGCGCGCGGAAGCGGATGATGCTGCGGAACACCTGCGCCTTCAGAACGAAGCGCTCAGTGCTCTTGCCGAGGTCACAAACTGGCTGTACACCAACAAACCCGGCAATCCTGAGGATGCGACGTTCCGTCCCATCGATCTGGCGGCCTCAGAGATGCCGGAACGGCTGGAGATCTCGATCCCTTCAGATGTCTGCACGCCTTCGCCGCTGGGGATCGCTGTCAGCGTGAAGGTCCAGTGGTGCCTTTACAGCGTTTCCGGCGGACTGCCGGCTGAAAACGCTTTGGACTGGCCGCCGTCGCTGACAGAAAAGCCTGGCGGCGAACGTGCCTTCGCTCAGAGTTACGTACAAACGCGTCCTGGACCGGCTGTTTCTGTCAGGAGCGATTTCGCGGCCTGGCGAGTGATCGTTAAAGCCCATTCTGCCGGCACGGACGAAAACGGCGGACGATCTGTCACTGTGGAGCGGGTCGTGGCGGTGGGAGCATGATCATGAGGCGGCTGCTGATCCTTGTGATCATTATGTTTATCTCTGCCAGTGTCGCGCGGGGGCTCGTGCGCGAGCGCCCGCCTTCAAGCCGCGCCGTGTCGGCAGAGCTGTCGGTCTGCGGCAGCGCTCTCAGCGCAATGGAAAACGGTGAAACAGTCCTGTATGTCCCGTTTCGGCGTCGCGGCGCTTCCGGCCGTGATGAGGGCTCAGTCGAAAAATATGCTCTTTCTGAAAGCCGCGGCAGACATATTTGGTCATCGAAGAGCAAGAGTTCGCGACTGATTCTGTCGCCGCCGTGCGACAGCGGACAGTTCGAAATGGGACCTCTGAAGGAACTGGCCTCGGATGCCGGAGGCTTTGCAAAGGCTGCCGGGCTTGAAAAAGAGCAGGCTGAACGGCTTGCTGCGCTGTATCTGGCGAAACCTCCGGGAGCTCCTTATCCTGCTGCGATGACTTTGGCAGAAGGCGTGCTCTATGTTCAGACTGACGACGGTCTGATCTGCGCGCTTGATGCTGGCAGCGGCACAGAACTGTGGGCCTTCATGCCGCCTCAGACGGCTCAGGCCGAGCGGGTGAACGCGATCCTGTCTGATGAAAGTGCGCTGCCGTGGCTCACTGCCGGCGGCCTGACGGCTGAAAAGATCCTGTCAGGAAGGGAAGAAAGAGTGTTCCTCTGGGGGACGCTTGGCGCCGCTGGAAAAGGGGCGTACTGTCTCGACGTCACCAAACCGGGGACTCCCGAGTTCCGCTGGGCTTTTGAAGAACGTGACGACGGCACGCAGAAGACCTGGGGCGATGCGGAGGAAGGCACTTTTCAGCTTGGCTGTACAGCGGCCGCACCTTTGGCAGCTCCGGTATCCGGAAAAAACGTGCTGATCCTTCCGTCGGGAGCCGAAGCCGCAGCGCGCGTGTGGGGGCTCGAACCGCTGACGGGCGGTGTTCGGCATGTCTGTGACGGCATGGAAGGAACCGAATTGTGTTTTTTGCCGCTGGGAATGCAGTCTGCCGCGGGAACGCTCACTCGTCTGACGGTTGCTGACACATTCGGCGGCGTGCAGGAGTTCGTCCGTCAGAATGACTTTTTCAGATTGAACATGCGGCTCGATCTTCGAGAAGTGACGGGCGAGAACGAGCTTGAACTGATCGCTTCGCCGCTTTTCTGTCCGCTGGCTCGCGAAAGCTGGCTGGCGTTTATCGCCGAATGTCCGCGGGGGACGATCGTCGCAGCCTGTCCTGCGCCTTTGGGACAGCGTTCCTGGAGCGATCTGCCCTGGCGCGGCGGCCGCTGGGGCTGGTGGCATTTGTATGAGGGATTCCACTCCCTTTCCTCGATCCTTGTTCACGACGGGCTGATTTTCCTTCTCGGCAAAGAGGAAAATCGTTCAGTCGTCAAGACGATCGATGTTATCGGAAGCCGCCTGACGGAGACGGCCGAGGCACCGCAGAACGCTGTCCTGACTGTGGCGGACGGGCGGCCTGTGATCGCTGTTCCCAGCACAGACGGGATTTCTGCTGTGCGCCTTTCTGTGCAGCCTTCACCGTCATCTTACGTTCTGTATACTCTTTTCCGCTGACCGAAAGGAGCCAGCATGGGACCAAATACTCAAAAATCAGCTCCTGAGGAACTTGCGCAGACCCATTTTTCACCGTCGCCTCAGGCGCTGTCGCTCTTATCCTACGACGCGGCTCGCCGTCTTGGCGTCCTGCCGCTGGAAGTCGCTCCGACAGGGCGGCTCATTGCGCTCTGTGTTCGTCCGGATGACATGCTCGTGACTGACGAACTGCGGATGCTGTGCCGCGTTCCTGTAGAGCTGCGTGCATCACCTCTGCCATCGCTCGACGGCGAGATCGAACGGGCCTATCAGTTCTCGGGCGCGGTCGCTCGTCTGGCGGAGGAGGGCAGCCAGAACTTGCCCAGTGTTGAAAAATCTGCGGATGTTCGCGACGACAGCTCGCCTGCGGCGGGGATCGTCGAGCGCATCATCGCGCAGGCGCTTCGCGAACGGGCTTCGGATATCCATATTGAACCCACGGAAGTCTGTACGCGCGTTCGTTTTCGTATCGACGGACATCTGACGACAGCCCTTGAAATGCCGCTTACGGTCCATCCGTCGGTCACGGCCAGAGTGAAGATCATGGCGGGCATGGACATCGCGGAAAAACGCGTTCCTCAGGACGGGCGCATCCACCGCGAGGCTGACGGCCGCCGGCTCGACATGCGGATCTCGACGCTTCCTGGGGTCTGCGGTGAAAAAACGGTCCTGCGTCTTCTGGACCAAAACAGCGAAGCGCTGACATTGGACGCGCTCGGCTGTTCTCCTGATGACTGCCAGGCGGTACGAAGGCTGCTTTCAGGACGCCGCGGTCTGATCCTCAACACCGGCCCGATCGGCAGCGGCAAGACGACGACTCTTCACGCGATGATGCGCGAGCTGCGGCTTGACGAGTTCAACGCTGTCACGATCGAAGATCCTGTCGAATACCGCCTGCCTCTGGCGACACAGGTCCAGGTGAACGAAAAAAGCGGCTTGACGTTTGCTGCGGCGCTGCGGTCTGTTTTGAGACAAGATATGGATTTTCTGCTTCTGGGCGAAATCCGTGACGCCGAAACGGCAGCTCTTGCTGTCAGAGCTGCGATCACCGGGCATCTCATCCTTGCCACGCTGCACTGCGGCGAAGCGGCAAGCGCGCCGGCGAGGATGATCGACATGGGCGTGCCTCCGTATCTTCTGGCTTCGTGTTTGCGCGGCGTTCTGTCGCAGCGTCTGCTCAGGCGTCTGTGCCCGCATTGCCGAACCTCGCGCAGGGCTGCGGAGACGGAACAGCGCGCGCTGAGGCTTTCTTCAGATGTCACGGTCTATTCCCCTGCGGGCTGTGCGCGCTGCGGCGGCAGAGGATACCGGGGGCGTATCGCTGCGTTTGAGATCATGACGGTCTCGCCGCGCCTTTCTGAGATGATCGCCGCCCGTGCAGCCTCGCAGGAGATCGCGGCTCAGGCCGAAAAAGAGGGCATGGCGCCTCTTCGTCACAGCATTTCAGATCTGGTCAAAAAAGGCGTTACCAGCAGTGAAGAGGCGCTGGAAGCTCTTGGAGAGTGAAAGAGGGATGAGCGTGAAGAACGTGTCGTTGCAGGAGATCTTGCAGAAGGCGACGGAAATTCGGGCGAGCGATATCCATCTGACCTGCGGGGCAAACGTCTGCTTCCGCGTCCATGGACAGATCAGACAGCTTGATGCGGCGCTGTCTGACGACGCGGAGGATTTTCTGAGCGCGTTTGCGCAGTTCGTTGACTCTGAAACGCTCACGACATGGCGAGCGCATCGGGATGCTGATTCCGGTTTCGACGCGGGACCGCTGTGTCCGCAATATCGTTTTCGCTTCAGCGGCTACTGGGCGGCGGGATGCCCGGCTGCGGCGATCCGCGTGATCAGCAGGACGATACCGGGACCGGAAGCCTGCGGTCTTCCCACGGCACTGAAAGAACAGTGTCTGACGCTGAGCGGGCTGATCCTCTTTACGGGGCCGTCCGGCAGCGGCAAAAGCACCACGATGGCCTCGCTCGTGCAGTGGCTGGCGGAGCAGAAGCCCCTGCATATCGTCACGCTTGAGGATCCCGTGGAATATATTTATGATTCTGATGTCAGCCTGATCCATCAGCGCCAGACAGGACGGGATCTTTCTGACTTTGCAGACGGCGTCCGCAGTGCGCTGAGAACGGATGCCGATGTTATCTGCATCGGTGAACTGAGAGACGCGCAGACGATCAGCGCCGCGCTGACGGCGGCCGAGACCGGGCATCTGGTGCTGGCGACCGTCCACGCGCCGGACGCCTCCCGGGCTGTCGACCGGATCATCGATTCGTTCCCGGCTGCCGCTCAGACGCAGGCGAGGACGTTCCTGGCGATGACGCTGAGAGCTGTGTGCGCACAGCGGCTCATTTCCTCTGCTGACGGACGCGCTGCGGCCTTTGAGCTCCTGATCGCGACGCCGGCTGTGCAGAACGCGATCCGCGAGGGAAAAACGGCGCAGCTGAAGAATCTGATCCAGACCGGAGCGCGCGAGGGAATGCAGAGTTTTGACGCATCGCTTGCCCGCCTGGCGTCATCGGGCCGCATCAGCGCGGCCCAGGCTGCGCAGTGGGCGCAGGAGCGCGGCGAATTCCTGCGCCGGCTGGGGCGTGAAAGGGAACAGCGATGATCTATTCGTGGCAGGCGCGCAGCGTGGCGGGGGAGCTGCGCACCGGAACGCTGGAAGCTGCGACTCCCCAGGCTGCCGCGGACGCGCTTTCATCATCCGGCCTGGTGCCCGTGCGGATCGAAGCTGTGGGCGCCGGAGCTCAGCAAAAAGAAAAACTCAGCCTCTGGAAAAGGCTGAGTTCGGTCGGCACGGTTTCTCTGCGGAGGAAGGCTCTTTTTTACAGACAGTTCGCTGCTGTTGTCGAGGCCGGAATCTCGCTTGGCAGCGCCCTGTCCGATTTGGCTGAAGGTGAGACGTACCGCCCGCTCTCATGCCGGATCGAAGCGGTCAGACGTCACGTTGCCGCTGGGGAGGCGCTTCATGCCGCCCTTGCCGCCGGACATCTGGCGGGCGCGATGGAACAGGCGCTTCTGGCCGCCGGCGAGGAATCCGGCCGTCTCGGCGAATCGCTGGCTCTGCTGGCGCAGGACTGCGAACGTCGGGAACGGCTGCGCGGACGTATCCTCTCGGCCATGGTATATCCCGGATTTGTGCTCTGTTTCTCCGGGGCTGTGGTGACGGTCATGTTTTATTGGGTGCTGCCGCGGTTTCGGGAAGTTTTTGCGCGCATGAACATGGAAATGCCGCCTTTGACAAAGCTGCTGTTTGGTCTCAGCGAGCATTTCCCTGCACTTGCGCTGGGGCTTCTGTTCGGGCTGCCTGCAGGCGGCGCTCTCTGGACGGGATTGCGGCGAATCGCGGCAGTTCGCGTCTGGACCGATCTTATTCGTCTGAAACTTCCGGTCGCAGGCCGGCTGATCCGCTGTGCGTCACTGTCGCGAGGGCTCCGCTCGCTCGGCGTCATGCTCTCGGCCGGCGTGCCCATGCTTCGCGCGCTGGAACTGGCTGCGGACGCTGCCGGAAACGCGGCAGTCGCAGCGGCATTTTTGAAGCTGCGCCAAGCGGCGCTGGAAGGAACGTCACTGAGCAAAGCGGCTGCTGAGATCGATTATTTTAAGCCAGTTGCCTTTCAGCTGATCGCTGCCGGCGAAAAGACTGGCCGTCTTGATGCGATGCTTCAGAGCGCCGCAGGCTGGTATGAGAATGACCTCGAAGAAAACGTGAAACGCTTGAGCGCTGCTCTCGAACCGGTCCTGACGCTGCTTGTCGGCGGCGTGGCTGCGCTTGTTGCGGCCGGGATCTTCGCTCCTGTGCTGCATACCATTCAGGAGCTTTCTGCGGGGATCTGACGATGAAAAGGGCGTTTATCCTCACCGAATGTCTGATTGCCGCGGCGCTTGCAGCGATTTTTCTGCCCCTGCTCGCGCAGCGGTTTTCCGATGGCCTTCGCGCCGCAGAGGCGATGCGCCGCACCATGGAAGCTCACAGCATCGCTGCCTCGAGCCTGGAGCGGTCGCAGGCGCTCCGCGAAAGCGGAATGTCGGGCGAATTTCAGGAGCGTCTGAGCGGGAGTCAGGGAGTGTTCGATGTTGCCGTGACGGTCGAAAATCGTCTTTGGGGGCCCCGGGCGACGGCGGAAGTAAAATGGCTTTCAGGCGGCGGACCGCACGTGTTTCGGCTGTCCCGCTGTTTTTGATTTAAAAAATGCATCGCGCTCCAGGCGCGGCTGTCAGGGAGGTTGAGTGGCAAAGTGTTCATGCGGCGAGAGAATAAGGATATCCGCGCGGCTGCTCTGTCCCTGCGGGGCAGACGGGCCTGCTACGGCGAACTGCAGAGGCTCGGCGCCGGCTGGCGGCTTGTGAATGCGCAGGAATTTGAGACGCCGCCGGGGTGCATGACTGGCGGTCACATTTCTGACGGCGCACGGCTGGGCGCGTTTTTGCGTAAACAGATCCGCTGGGGAGCGAAAAAATTACCGTTCATCCTTGGCATCCCCACGTCTGAGTGCCTGTATCAGCTTATTTCCCTTCCGGCTGCGAACTGTGACGAAGCTCGGGAAGCCGTCAAATGGAAGTTTTCGGAGTATTTTCCCTTTGCTCATGAAGACGCGCTTTTTGACGTGAGTGAGGCAATCTTGCCGGTCCCTGAGAAAAGCGGGATCACCGTGCTCGCTGCGGCGGCGATGAAAAAGCAACTGCTTCCTCTGTTCGATGAGCTGAGCAGTTCACCGGGGCGGCTCTGCGCTGCTGAGCCTCTGGCGGCGGCCTGCGCTCGGGCATTGACGCCTCCGGCTGCGTATGACAGCGGTGCGATGACGCTTCTGGCGTTCTGCCTGGAAGAAACAGCTCAGTTCGTTCTGCTCAACGGTGGCACGGGACTGCTCTTCAGAAGCTGCGTACTTGGGAACGGCGCGTTTGCAGCAGATGATGTCAGAAACGATTTCAGGAACGAATTGCGGAAAACGCTTGATTATGCGCAAAGCCGCTTCGGCTGTACGCCGGCGGTCGCTTATGCGCTTCCTGAGAGGCTGAAAGGTCTGGCAGATGTATGTGCCAGACAAACCGATACGGCTCCGGTCTCAATTTCCCCGCTGCACCGGCTTGAGATCTGCAAGCCGGCGGAAGAAGACTGGTATGATGTTGCCGGACTGCTTTTGAGGTACGCCAATGAAGACGGAGTTTAACCTGATCCCTTCTGAATATCTGAGCGGCAGGACAAGGTGCTTTCGCGTCCGCCGCCTGCTGATCTTCCTGGGACTGGCAGCGGTGATCTGCTCTGTGCAGTTTTTCGCCTGCGCCTGGATGCGGCTCGACGATCTGAAGGAACAGCGCCTTCTGGCGCTGAAAGAGCGTGATGAAGCCCTAAAGGAGATTGCGGAGCTCGAAAAAGAGCAGCGGATCTTGCACGCCGAAGCTCTGCGCTGGGAAAAAGTCATCGCAGTTTCGCGGAGTTCACTGCCGGTGATGGAGTTGCTTGCGCGAGTCTCACAGGCGATCCCGGAGACGGGGCGTCTGGAGTACCTCCTTGCAGATGCTGAACGCTGCCGTGTTGATATTCTGCTCCCTGATGCAACGGCTGCGGACGGACTGACAAAAAAGCTGGGCATCCTGCACGGCTTCGGCCCTTTTTCTGCCGGAGGACAGAGGCTGGGCCGTCAGGGACTGCCTCTTTTTCGCTATGACGCGCTGAGGGGGATGCAGCCATGAGTAGGGCGCATTGGAATCACCTGGGATGGGCTCTTGCCGTGATTTTTGCGGCTGTCCTGCTGCTTCTGGCGGAGCGCCGCGTGTATCAGACAGCGGCACGACTAAAGCGAGAGACGGCCGAACTTCGTCTGGTGAGTGAGCGCGCCCGGCTCAGAAGCCAGGCGCTGCAGGCGGAGATCGAGTTGGCGCGGAAGGAGCGGGCTTTATTCACGGAACTGCCGCTTTCGTTTGGACAAAGCGCAGCCGAGCTGAAAGCCGCGATCGAACAGTGCGCCCTTGCCTGCGGCGTCAGCTGTCTGGTTTCGGCGGCGGCAAAAGAGGATGGTATGCTGATCGTCGAGGCGGCGTTTAGGACGTCGCCGGCCAAAACAGCGGCACTGCTGCGCGAGATCATGAGCCGGCGCGAGTTTTTCCTGCCGCAGCGCCTTGAGATCCGCACCCTGGAGCCCGGCGTGGTCTCCGCAGAGGCGGAATATGCTGCGTTTCTTGAAAATCCCGGTCAACTCAAAAAGGAAGAATCCTGATGCTGAGACTGAACGCGTCAAAAAACTGGACAGCCATTCTTTCTGCCGCTGCCGCAGCTGTCGTGATCACAGCGACAGCGTGCTATCAGATTGGACTTTGGACGCTGGAAACGCTTTCTTTCCCTCCGGCGCCGATCGCAGACATCCGGCCGTATCCAAAAGCGGCGGCATTGGCCGCGGAGCTGGAACGGAGAAAGGCCGTTCTGACGGCAGCCGACAGGCTGAACTTTCCTGGTGATGCAGAAGATGCGGGAAGCCAAGCTGTGTACGTTCTGCGCCCGGCGCTGAAACTGCGCGGCGTGATCACTTCCGGACGCCGGCGCTGCGCGTCCGTATCCGTGGAAGGCGAGCAAAATGTGCGGATCGTCTTTCAGGGGCAGAGCGTTTCCGGCGTGCTCTTCAGGGAAATATCGCAGGCAGGCGCTCTGTGCCGGTGGCGCGGAGCGGATTTTTTTGTGCCTTTGGAACCGTGAGGTGGGCCATGAAAATAAAACAGTTCTTTGTGCTCGAAATAGTCCTTTGCCTGTTTCTCGTTTACTCTGAATCAGCATCTGCGCGTCCCCGGCCGCCGGCGAGGCTCGCTGCGCTGAGCGGGGTGTATGCCGAACAGGGCGGGGACTCCATGCTGTTTTTGTATGTGACTGGAAATCGGCTTCCTCGGCCCGAAGTTTTGTTTCGCGGCGCAGAGTGTGTCCTGCTGACATTTAAAGACGTAGGTTTTCCCGCGCTGCGCTGGCAGAAGACGATGAACGTGCCTCTGGCGCCTTTTGTCGAAGCTGAGCAGTCAGGAAGTGATACGCTTGTGCAGGTGTTTGCCGGCGCGCCGCTTGAACTGGTCGACGTAAAGGACCTGAAAGACCGTCTGAAACTGACGTTTCAGAAAAAGAACGTCAGTTCCGGCTTCAGGGCCGGAAGGACGTCCGCTCGAGGCGAGCCGCCGGTATCGCTGCGAAAGGTCTCGATCGACGTGATCGACTTCCCTGTGTCTGAGATCCTCAGGCTCCTTGGCGCTCATGCCGACGTCAATATCGTCATCGACGGCTCTGTTTCGCGTGAAGCGCGGATGACGCTGTCGTTTTCCGAAACGCCGTTTCAGGAAGTGTTCGACTATGTGCTCAGGAGCCAGAATCTTGAATACTACCGCAGCGGGCGCACGGTCGTCGTCGGTGTGCGCGGTACAGCCGGCGTCCTGGCGGGGCGGCTGATCACAAAAAGCTATCAGCTTGCCTACGCCGACCCGTCTAAAAGCGCGACGATGGTCAGAGAGCTTGCGGAACTGAATTCGCCCGCGAACAAAGTGATCGTTGACGAACGGCGCCGAACGCTGCTCATCTGTGCCGCTGCCCGCCAGCATGACCGCGTGCGGAGCCTGCTGCAGGAGATCGACGCTCCCGGAACGCAGGTCATGTTCAAGGCCCGTATCATCGAAGTCAGCGAGGAAGCGGGCGACGAACTGGAAGGAGCGGTCAACGCCGTCTACAAATGGTGGTGGGGCAGCTCGCAGGGCGGTACGTTATCGACCGGCGCGGCCCGGTACAGCACGAGAGGAAACTCGACCGGCCTGCCGAATCTGGACACGGCCGATCTCCCGGGGACCATCGGCAGCGGCATTGTTGATCTGGCCGGCACGGCGGCAAGGATGCTCGACGTGCGCATCCAGTCGCTCGTGCAGAAAAGCGCTGCGAAAGTGCTCGCCAGTCCTACGGTAACGGTGATGGACGGTGAAAAAGCATCGATCAAGCTTGTCGAAAAGCTGAAATACGTTTCCAGACGCGACGACGCGAGAAATCCAACGTACGGCGATGAAGAAGTCGGACCGCGGCTTGAAGTCGGCGTGCGCGTCGGCCGCGACGGTGTGATCACGGCCGATCTTACCCTTGCTACCGGGGAGGTCACGCAGTGGATCCGCGGCGCGCAGGGCGAGCAGATCCCGCAGGTGAATTCCCGCTCGGTGCAGACGAAAGTGCGTGTTCGTAACGGGGAGCCGTTCGTCGTCGGCGGGCTTTTCAAAGAAACACGGTCGCGTTCTCGCCGCGGCGTTCCCGTGTTGAGCAGCATCCCTCTTCTGGGAGCACTTTTTTCCAGCCGCCAGGGGAAAACGTCCCGGTCGCAGGTCGTGATGATATTGATTCCTTCAATTCTGACTGTCGAAGACCTTGCAATCCCCGCGAAAATACTCTAAAATTGACAATTCAACAGAAGACCATAATAAGGCGCGATCCTTGAAAATACTCATGTAATGCGATATAATTCTTGCGCTTCTGAGATGGCGATGGTAACTATTATGTAACTGCAAGAGGTGAGATCATGAAATCAGGAGTGCAAAAGATAGGGCGCTTTTTCCATTATCACAAAAAAATTCCAGAAAAAATTCAAGACCGAATCGGTAAGACTGCGATCAAAAAGACGCTTAATACCGATTCTGAAATTCAGGCTCAGAAGATGGCCTATGAGCTCAATCAAGTGTACGATACCATATTTTACGAGCTGAAGAAAACATGCAACGTATACGAGGAATACAGTTCCGAAGACCTGAACAAACTGCTTGACGTGGAGTTTTATAAAATCGTTGACAAGTCGAAGGTCATACCTGTTCTGGAAGGGAAATATATCAGTAATAATAAGTCAGCGAAAACGATCAAGACCCTCAAGAAACAGTTCCTTGAGTATATTGTTGATGTAAAAAGGCGGAAGGTGTCGACCATTGGGAGCTTCAATTCTGCCTTTAATTATCTTCTGTCGGACGATGAAAAACTCACCATAGATAATATCTCATATCAGCTCATGGAAGAAAAAATCACAGCCATGAGCAAGACCTTGGTTGGTTCGACATTTGTTCTGTACTTGTCGAAGCTGAGAACTTTTTTCCGGTGGCTCGAAGATCAGGAGCAGGTCGAGCTTGACAGAAGAATTTGGAAGTTGCTGAAAGATCATGCAAGCGGAGTCGATACGACGAGTACAAGAGACGCTTTCACTGTCGAGCAGCTGAAACGAATTTTCTCCCAAGCTTATGTCGATACATTTACGCTGCCGGTCGGTTATTACAGCCTCCTCTTGGCATATACCTGCGGGCTAAGGATTAGTGAGGCCCTTTCTTTATCGTTAGCGGATATTCATCCATATAAAGGAACGTATTATTTGGACGTTGCCAGTGCCGGCTCACGTAAAACAGAAGCAGCTAGGCGGACTGTTATAATTCCCTATGTCGTACTGGAAAAAGGTTTTGGGCGGTATTTGGTCGCTCGACAAAAGGAAGCCTCAAATGCTGATTGGATGCTCTTCAAGCAGGTGAATCAGAAAGCTTTGTCAACTAAATTCACGAAGTATCTTGTTAAAATTGGTATCAGGACTGAAGATGATAAAGACCCAATCAACAAACGATATACAGAGCACAGCCTAAGGCATTCTTTCGCAACGAAACTACTCAGCTCTGGGATTTCCAGCACTGATGTGTATGGCGCGAAATTTTTTGGTCACAAGACAAATCGACTCATGTCCGATAGATATATGATTCAGGAACCTGAACTGGATATGATCTTTTCACATATAACTCAAAAAATGGATTTTGATGAACTTGACGCTCTTCCGCCGCTCATTGAAAAGAAGAGGGAAGAACTTCGGTCTGAGAGACTACGATTCGTTCGGAGTTACATCAAAGATAACTATGAGGAGCTGTCTTTGCACCTGAATTATAGTGATGAAACTTCTATGAATTATTACGAAATGTACTTGAGTGAGTTTAAACAAAAGAGCTTGGATGAGATGCTGCTGGACTACGATCCTCAACATATGGTACGCGGGGAGCTTTGTCTGGCTCTGGCGTACATGAGGAGAGTGAAAACGCTCATCAAAAAGTGAAATTGTTCGATGCTAAGTGAAATGCGGAGGCAAGTTCCATCAGGACTCCTCGTTGAGAGGGCAGTTTTTGCTGCTCTCTCTTTTTTTAGTCCCATGCTATAATTGTAAATTGAATCCAAAGGAAGGAGAAGACCTGCAAATGTGGTGTTCTAAATGTAATATTGAAACAAATAGCACAAAATGCCCTGTTTGTGGGAATTCTACGGAGGTTGATACACCAGTAGAGATTATGTGGTGTAATCATTGCTCCACCCCTATTATTCGGACTGTTAATTCGCTTGATAAAAATACATGCCCTCTTTGTGGAGGAAAAACAAGTCACCTGTCAACTGATTTACGTCCGGTCTTTCCTGAAGAGCGTTTACTGTTAGAGCTTCTTCTAGAAAAACGGCCTAACGAATTCATGCGAAAGTCAGTTTGGGCTACAGGTAGTCGATATTATATAGATGGAAAAAGCCTGACTCTTTCTGCAAAGACATTCCAAACTGCGGATGCAGATGATTTAGTATTGAAATTGCAGCAACATTCTTCAAGAAATTCTTATGAGTTTTTCAATCAAACTATCAGTAGGTTTATTAGTGCAAACATAACTCGGTTACAAAACATAAAAGATGAGGCTTTCTCTTTTGTGAGAAACGCGGCAAAAAGCTTTAGCGACGAACGTATTGTAATTTCCTTTTCGGGGGGAAAAGATTCAACTGTTACTGCCGATGTGGTTGCAAAGGCCCTTAGCAATCCTAATTTAGTCCATATTTTTGGAGATACAACCTTAGAGTTCCCTTCGACGATAGAGTATGCGCATCGTTTTAGGTTTAATCATCCACAAGCAATATTTGAAGTCGCTAAAAATGAGGATCAGAATTTTATTGATGTCTGTGACGATATCGGACCACCAGCTCGCATGATGAGATGGTGCTGTTCAATGTTTAAGACTGGCCCAATTACTAGAGTAATCAATTCATTGTATAGGAATCAGCAAATACTTACTTTCTATGGAATCAGGAAGTCTGAATCTGTAAGCAGAAGTAAGTACAATCGTATCGAGGATAGTGCTGAATCTGTAAAAATTCAACAACAAACAGTTGCTTCTCCTATTTTTTACTGGAAAGATATAGATATTTGGCTTTACCTCCTTGCAGAAAATGTTGATTTTAATGCCGCGTATCGTTTGGGGTACGACAGAGTTGGTTGCTGGTGTTGTCCTAATAACACTCCACGGGCACAGTTTTTATCGCGAGTCTATATGCCCCAGCAGTCAAAGGCATGGAGGGCCTTCCTAATTAAATTTGCTCAAAAGATTGGTAAACCTGACCCTGAAGTATATGTGGACTCAGGAAAATGGAAAGCGCGTCAGGGGGGTAATGGACTATCTTCAGCTGATGATGTGAAAATTAGATTCACAAACTGTACCGCTGAAGATCATGCCAAGATTTATAGACTTGTCCGTCCTTATAGTGATGAACTTGTTGGTATGTTTGTCCCATTTGGTCGGATTGCGCCTGAACTAGGGAAGAAGCTTTTGCGCGAGGTTATTGTGCTTGACCACAAAACTAACATTCCTATTTTATCGATCCAGCCATTCAGTCAAGATGGGTATGATTATGCAGTTAAGGTTAAGACCATGAACGTAGCAGATCATGAAGATTTGCAAAGAATGGTTGGGTATCAAATACGAAAGTTCAATGTTTGTCGAAAATGTTTGAAATGCGAGTCAATTTGTCGTTATGGCGCAATTTCTATTGTTGCTGACTCATACTTTATTGATCCTAATAAGTGTAAGCATTGTAAGATGTGTATGACTGCGAAATACTTAGACGGTGGATGCATGATGGATAAGTATTTGCGGACAAAGTAGTGGAGGATTCGTAATGAGTATGAAGTTTCGTGCACATGATACGTTCTTTATCCGCAAAGGATGGTTAAGCAAGGGCATGAGAAATGTCGTTGCAAATAAGGACGTGTTTATTACTAAAGATAAAGAGCGGAACCCTATGGATGTGCTTGGAATAGGCGCAAACATGGTAAAAGCGTTGCGTTACTGGTTGCAGGTGGTCAATTTAACCGAAGAACCTTCAACGGGACAACGTAATCAGAGTTTAACTGAGTTTGGTGAGTTAGTATATAAGCAAGATCCCTTTATAGAAGAAATGGGTACACTTTGGTTACTCCAGTACCAGCTTGCAAAAAACAAAGAAGATGCCTCAGCCTGGTATTTCTTCTTTAATGAGTTCAATATGATGGAGTTTTCCCGGGAAGAGTTTGTTCAGAGTCTTCAGAAATATGTACTGATGGAGCAGGAAGAAGCTGCGGTAAGGTCTCTTAATGATGATTTTTCCTGCATCATTAGTACATACGTATCAAGAAGTAAATACTCCTCGGTTAGGGTATCGCCAGAGAATAATATTGATTGCCCATTTGGTGAGCTTGGGTTAATAGATATTTTGAGCAAGGTAGGCAATAACGTTGTCTATAAAAAAAGCATACCGGCACCTGAAGCAATTAACCCTTGGGTAGCTTTGGCAGTCATTTATGAACAGGCTCATGGTAGAAAAGAAATCAGTTTAACTTCTCTTTTATCTGCGCCTAGTAACATCGGAAAAGTATTTAATTTAGATTCTATTACGTTGCTTGAAGTCCTTCATCATGCAGAGCGGACTGGTCTTTTAAGAATTGTCCGCACAGCGGGACTAGATTATATCAAGCTAATCGAAGGATACAACTTTATCGATTGTGTAAGGAAGTACTACGAAGAGACTGCGCGGTGGTGAAACTAAATGAGCCCAATGATAACGATTGCTTCAGGATTCCAATATTCAGTGAATATCGGCTATGATCTGAACAATGATGAGAAAATCAAAAATTTCATACCTACAACATCGGCTTTAGGTTTGCTGGAGGATATCCTGTTAAGCACCTCACATAACTCGACGGATAGAGCAAGAGTGCTTATTGGTGCCTATGGCAAGGGCAAGTCTCATATCATGTTGATCATTTTGTCCTTGCTGATGAAAAAAGATCTCGCTCTTTTTGAAAAAACTCTTGCTAAGGTTAAAGGCACGAAGCTGTATCAAAGCATTCTCAATTATTATAAAAGTGATGAAAAAATACTTCCCGTCGTTGTAACCGGAAGCAATACAAGCTTAACTCAAGCTTTCCTATTAGCCCTGCAAAGAACTCTTTCAAGCAATGATTTCCTGGATATCATGCCAGAAACGAATTACGAAGCTGCTGTGTCTGTAGTCAAAAGATGGGAAAAAGAATTTCCAGAGACATACGCAAAGTTCTGTGAATTGATTTCCGCTCCAGTTGATGTGTTCGTTGAACGCCTTAAAAATTTTGATACACATGCATATGAAGAGTTTGAGCGGATGTATCCAACCCTAACAGCAGGAAGTGTTTTTAATCCGTTCTTAGGCTTTGATGTTGTAGAGCTCTATGAAAATGCAGCGAGAGGGCTCAGTAAAAAAGGCTATACTGGAATTTACGTTGTTTATGATGAGTTTAGTAAGTATCTTGAGGCTAATATAGCGGCGGCTTCTGTTAGTGATACAAAAATGCTTCAGGATTTTGCTGAGAAATGCAATCGCAGTGGTTCGCTCCAGATGCATATTATGCTTATCTCTCATAAGGAGATTGCGAACTACATTGATGTTCTGCCCAAACAAAAGGTAGACGGTTGGCGTGGTGTGTCAGAGCGCTTTCTCCATGTCCGTTTAAGCGACAACTTTTCACAAACCTATGAGATAATCGAATCCGTCATTCAGAAAGACAAGAAGCTGTGGAAATCATTCTGTAAGAACAGGGCAAAGCAATTTGCAGCACTTGAAGAAAGATACCTGTCTCATCCTATTTTTTCTGAGATGACCAAGGATGAGGCAAGAGAAACTATTGTCGGATGTTACCCTCTGCATCCTATCTCAACTTTCATTCTTCCTCGACTCTCAGAACGTGTGGCACAAAATGAGCGAACTCTGTTCACGTTCTTATCGTCATCTGGGCAATCGACGCTGCCTTCCTATTTGGAAGGATATGATGAACAGGACTTTTGTCTGATTTCCCCTGATAGAATTTACGACTATTTTGAACCACTTTTTAAAAAAGAAGTGTATTCTGGTTCTCTGCACGATAACTATGTATTAACTGAGATTATACTTGAACAGATAAAAGACAACAGTCTTGAAAAGAAGATAGTTAAATGTATCTCCCTGATCTATATCCTTGAACAGTTTGAGAAGCTCAGACCAACAAAGGAAGAGATATTCGGCATCTTCTCTGGAGAATATTCTCACGAAGAAATCGATGCTGCGATTAATGACCTGATTGATAAAGAGTATGTTGTTTACTTGAAGAGAAGCAATAATTACCTTCAACTCAAGCAAGCATCAGGTGTAGATATTCAGCAGATCATCAATGATACTGTTGAATCGCAGCGTAACTCAGTGTCCGTTGAAGATGCATTAAATAGTGTCAATTATGACGATTATCTTTATCCTTCCAGGTATAACAATGAGCATGAAATGATCCGTTACTTTTCTTTTCGATTCATACGTGAGGAATGTCTACAGCAAAAAGATTTACTGGATTCATATATCAATAAAGATGTGTCTGACGGAGTTATATTGGGGGTGCTTCCTCAAACTTCAGACTCGATGCTGAGCCTACAAAAGAAAGTGGAAACAGTTTCTGAGGCTTTTAGAAGAGCGGTTTTCGTACTTCCTAAGTCTTATCGTGAAATTGAGCAGTACGTTCGGCAGTATAAAGCTGTTTTAGATTTGCGTGATCGGGCGGTAGGAGACAAGGTACTGTTTGATGAATATGAAGTTATATATGAAGATCTGCGGGACCTAATTAATTCTTTTATCGCTTCCTATATTAGACCTGATCGGTTTCAATCAATCTATGTTTCTGGTGGAGTGGAACAGCAGATAAAACGAAAGGCAGCTTTGACTGAACTGCTATCCAAAATCTGTGATGAAGTGTATGCAAAAACTCCTGTTGTCAATAATGAGGCATTGAACCGAAACGAAGCTACATCAATGGCACGAAACAGCCGAAATAAGGTTGTTGCTGCACTTCTTAGGACGGAGTTGGAACCTAATCTTGGCCTAGTTGGAACAGGGCAAGACGTATCAATAATGCGTAGTACGCTTGTTCGTACAGGTGTGCTAGAGAATTCAGCAGCTAATATTAGGATAAATCTACACCCTGCTAAGAATCCTCTGATGTCGAACATGTTAGGTGAGATAGAGTCTTTTATTAACGATGCTAGAGACAAAGGCGTACAGTCGTTTACTGCGCTGTATTCTAGGCTTTGCTCGTCTGCAAACGGAATCGCTCTACGAAGAGAGTTAGTTCCAATCTACCTCGCTGCCGTGTTGCACGAGTATAAACAACAAGTAATAATCAAGGACCACGTTGGACAAGTTTATCTTACAGCAGATAACTTAATGCAGATAAACGCAGTTCCAGAGAATTACCAATTAGAGTATCTGGACTGGAATGCAGAAAAGAGTGAATTCGTTCAAAGGATGGAGAGCGTGTTCTGCGAAGCAGTAGTTGAAGCAGAGAAGAACGCGAGTCCCTATGATTACATCATCTCAGCAATGAAACGTTGGTTTGTTTCTTTGCCCAAATATGTTAAAGAGATGAAAACTGCCCCTGATGGAAAACGCATTGATAAGGGGTACTCAGGATTTATGAGATTATTGCGTCAAAATCCATCAGGACATGAGTTCTTGTTCCAAGACATTCCTCAAATCTTTGGTTACTCAGACTTTGTTGTAAGTGTTGCTGATAACATTAGCGGAGCTAAAAGGTATTATGACGAAGCTCTAAATAACCTTCAACATTACCTTAACTTTAAAGTTAAATCACTGTTCTTGCAAGAAAAGAAGCAAAAACTTATAAACCAGGTCTCATTAACCTCAGTCATACGAGACTGGTGTGATACCTTAGATCCGAAGGTTTTTGAACAGGTGTTTTCGGACGGAACTGAGAGATGCCTAGCTCTTCTGAGATCGATCACAAACGATGAGGATACCTTTATTAAACGACTTGCAAAAGCGACCACGGATCTAAGGATAGATGATTGGGATGATCATACCCTTGATCTCTGCATGGAAAATCTACAGCGATACAAGAATAAGGCAGAAGCATTTCGTGATGATATGGGAAGGGCAATCCAGGATCAGTCTCAAGAAAACTCGTATGTAGTCACATTTCCTTCGTTAGAAGGTGTTCCCGAAACACGAAGATTTGATAGAGTTTCTACAAGTGGTCGTGCGCAGTTGTTGTTGAATAAGATTACAGCTGATCTTGACTCCTTCGGTCAAGCTGTGACTGAAGCTGAAAAGCGTCAAATCCTTATGGAGGTCCTAAAAAAACTCTGTTAAGAGGTGTTCCCAATGGCGTATTTTGATAATGCAGCGACGACTTTTCCAAAGCCTGAAATTGTTTATACGTATATGAATCAATACTACCGTGAAAATGGTGCTAGCGCAGGTAGAGGTAATTACGAAAAGTCTATGTCTGTGACTCAGTTAGTCGCAGACACCCGCCGAAGATTACGGGAGCTCTTAAACTGCCCAGCGAAACAAGTGGTATTTACTCCTACGGCAACAATAGCTTTGAATATCATTATCCAAGGGCTTCTCCAAGGGGAAAGAAAAACTGTTTACATTACGCCATTTGAGCATAATGCTGTTACTAGAACACTTCGCCACTTTGAATTGTCTGGGCTAACAACGGTATTACAACTCAAGGTGGATAATCATTTGCAGTATGACCTTGAGAAGATCCAACGACAGTTTAATGAACGCAAACCAGATGTTCTGATAATGAGTCATGCAAGTAATGTCTGTGGTCTAATCGCGCCAGTGGAAAAACTATCTGTGCTAGCCAAGAAGTATGGTGCAACAGTGGTTATAGATATGGCCCAGACTGCTGGACTTGTTCCTTGCAACACTGGATTAGAAACGATCGATTTTGTTGTGTTTGCAGGACATAAAACACTTTATGGCCCAACTGGAATATCTGGATTTGCAATGAATCCGAATGTTGAGTTGAAGCCAGTTTTATTTGGCGGCACAGGCTTTGACTCTGCCAATCAAGAGATGCCCGATTCATTACCTGAACGTTATGAAATGGGTACAATGAATACAGTAGGGATAGCAGGGTTAAATGCAGCATTACGTTGGATTGAAGGAATTGGCGTTGATTCAATCAGGAATACGGAAGAAGAGAACCGAAAGAGACTAATTGACCTATTATCGAAATATGAGTTTATTCACCTTGTGGGTGTAGAATCCGATAATGATTATGTAGGTGTAGTGTCTGTCTTAATTGATGGGATCAGCAGTGATAGCTGTGGAAGTGTGTTTGACAGACTGGGTATATCAGTGAGAACTGGTTTACAGTGTGCTCCTTTAGCTCATAAGTTCTTAGGAACTTACCCTGCTGGTACAGTAAGGTTCAGCGTAAGTTATTTCACTACCAACAAGGATTTTGCTGAACTTGAACATGGTCTTGATTATATTGCTGAGAATAATTGAAGGTTGTGGGTGTTATGAGCTTAATCGATGTGCATATTAAGAATGAGTACAGGTCATTAATAGACAATGTTAAAAATGATTTCTATATTCCTGTCCTTAAAGAATCTGTTCTTTATCAAAGAGCCGTAGGCTTCTTCTCTTCCTCAGCTCTCATTGCTATATCAAAAGGTATCGAAGGCCTTATCAATAATGGAGGCAAAATACAAATCATAGCCTCTCCAAAGCTGTCACAGGAGGATATTGATGAAATCAGTAAGGGGTATGAAGTTCGCAAGATCATAGAACGAGCTCTGCTACGAGGGGTTGAGCCTCCTGTCTCTGTAGAGGACGCTGAGAGATTATCGTATATTGCCTCTCTTATTGCAAAAGGAATCTTGGACATAAAAATAGCTTTTCTTTCTTCTAAAAACGAAATTGCCATGTACCATGAAAAAATGGGAATTATGAGTGATCGAGAGGGGAATGTAATTGCATTTTCTGGTTCTATGAATGAAAGTGAAAATGCATTTTCAGCAAATTATGAGTCATTTGATGTCTTTTGCTCTTGGACAAATGATAGAGAACGAGTGTTCCAAAAACAATTAGCATTTAGGGCGATATGGAATGATTATGAACCTGGTGTTGAGACAATAGATTTTCCAAAGGCAGTTAGGCATAAACTTAGCTCTTTTAATGGTTCTGGCGTTTCCTCTCTACCTGATGGGCAAGAGATGAAGGACGATATCAAACCTAAAGATGCTATGTTTTTACCGTCTGACTTCAAGATTAGGCCTTATCAAGAGACTGCAATACAGAATTGGAAAAAAAATAGGTATTGTGGAATTTATGATATGGCAACTGGAACAGGAAAAACACTCACAGCACTAGCTAGTATTGAGCAATTATTTAGAGACAATAAGAAAAGACTTGGCATCATAATCGTTTGTCCCTATCAGCATTTAGTTGAGCAGTGGGTAGAAGACATAGTTCGCTTTGGGATCAGACCGATTATTGGTTACTCTAGCTCATCACAAAAGAATTGGAAAAAGAATCTAGAACAGGCCATACGGTCATTCAATCTGAAAGTATCTGATTTCTTTTGCTTTATCACAACGAACGCTTCATTCGTAACTAAAAGTGTTCAGGAACAAGTTAAACTGCTTTCGGATGATGTGGTTTACGTAGTAGATGAAGCTCACAATATGGGAGCTGAATACTACAGGAAGTGTTTGCCAGAGAACGTAAATTATAGGTTAGGTTTGTCAGCGACCATAGATCGCCATAACGATGGAGAGGGAACCGCTGCATTAGCAAGATATTTTGGTGAAAAATGTATCGTTTATTCATTGAAGGATGCCATTGATAGCCAAATGCTCACTAAGTACTATTATTATCCAGTGTTGACGTATTTGGACCAGAATGAATTGTATGAATACCTTGCAATTACAAACCAGTTGGCAAAATTAATCCGCAAAAAGAATGGTAAGGTTGTCCTCTCCGAACAGGCTAAACAGCTTTTAATAAAACGGGCAAGGATAATTGCAGGAGCGAAAGGTAAACTTGCCGAATTACAGAAACAAATAACTCCATATGTTGAAGACAAGCATATTCTCGTATATTGCGGGGCAACAACTATAAGAGATGAAGATGACATTGACTTTGGTAGGAGACAAATCGACTTAGTAGCTGACCTTTTGGGGAATCAACTTGGGATGAGGGTAGGCCGTTTTACTTCCCAAGAATCTGCACAAGAAAGAAAACAGATTCGTACTGCATTCGCTGAAGGTGAAACTCTTCAAGCGTTGGTTGCAATCAAGTGTCTTGATGAGGGAGTTAATATTCCAAGTATTAAGACGGCTTTTATCCTTGCAAGTAGTACCAATCCCAAAGAGTATATTCAAAGGCGTGGTAGAGTCCTACGAAAATTCCCGGGCAAAGAATCTGCTGTGATTTATGACTTTGTGACTTTACCCTTCCCTATGGAGACCATTGGTTCTCAGAGTGATGCGGTTATTGAATCTACAAAAGGTCTTGTTAAGAGGGAATTAATCCGTATGATGGATTTTGCAAATATTGCTGAAAACCCATCACTTACCTTCGACTTGTTGTTTGAGCTGAAACATGTCTTTCACATAACGGAAGGAGAACTATCGTCCGAGGAGGAAAGTGGCAATGTTATCTGATGAAATTAAAAAGGTTATAATTAGTGATCAGAAGCTGGCAAGGATGAAAAGTCTAATCATCAATGCGGAGCGTTTTAACATTAAAACAGGAGAGCTGCCAACACAGGAAATGGTGAAGGCTGTCCGTAAAATCATCGAGAACAATGTGGAATCTTCCACTTAGGGTGGTGTAGCGTTATGTTGATTAAGAGCCTTACATTACATAATTTTCGGCAATTCAAGAACACACAGAAACTTGAATTCTCCAATGATGAATTGAAGAATGTAACTGTGTTACTTGGCGATAATACCTTTGGCAAGACGACAATTCTTCAGGCATTCAATTGGTGTTTATATGGTATTGTCGATTTTCCTAAAGACAGTAACCCTGAATTTTTGTTGAACCTGGAGGTTTCTGCTGAGCTTACTGGCGTTCAGCAAAAGAGTGAAGTATATGTAGAATTGATTCTTGAACACAATAATTTAGAATATATAATACTTCGTAAACAAATGTATGTTGATCGGGGGCTTGGGAACTGGGTAGCATTGCAACCTCAATTAAGTGTCTCTTACAAAGAAAAAGGTATTACAAAGCAAGTCCGAGAGGGCGAAGAGCAGAGAATTATTAACAGCATTCTTCCGGGATCCTTGTCTGGCTACTTCTTCTTTGACACAGAACGTGTTTCAGATATTAGTTCAAGGAAAGACTTATCAGATGCAGTTCGTGGTCTTCTCGGTCTTGCTGCTGTTAATAATGCGCGTAAACATTTAGGTTCTCGTACGTTAAAGCAAACTGCTATTGGACAGTGGAGCGCTGCATTAGACTCATCTGGAGACACGCGTGCAAGAGAAGCGCAGGAGACAATTACAAAAGAAACAGAGCGCAAGGAAGCGCTTGAAAGAGAAATTGAAGGTGCAGACAAAGAACTCCTGTCCCTCAATACGCAAAAAGACAAAATCGCAGGTTTTCTTCGTGACAATCAGAGCACTGCTGAGTTGCAGCGGCAAAAGCAACAAAAGGAGAAGGATCTTGAACGAGAAAAAGGAGAGCTTGAAGAGTGTAATACGCTGTTCTTGAAACATTTCAGTAATTCAGCAGTGACCTATTTCATGCTCCCATTGATGGAACAGTCAGAATCGTGTCTTGTTGATGCCAAAGTTGATGACCGCGGCATCAGGGATATGACAGAATCTTCTATTCGGGACATTATTAAACGTGGCCGCTGTATATGTGGCGCTGCGATTGAGGTAAGTGAAGATGGTAAAACGGGTAACAGTGCCTATTTGCATATTCTTGAGGAGCTTCAATACTTACCCCCAGCGCACATTGGTACCGCAATTCAAAATTTCAAACAATTACTTGAAACTGACAGACGTGGTATAGATTTGTTCTATCCGACGATAGAGCAAAAGTATAAGGAAATTCAGAAACACCGTGATACCAGAGCATCTCTCGAAGATGAAATCGATCGTATAGATAAAAGTATTTTCGGAAAAGAAGATATGGCTAGCTTAGAAGCCGACATGAATCGTATCAAAGAAAAAATCAAGCAGATGACAGAAAAGAAGGAAAAATGTAATAGACAAATTGGTGCTTGCGAAAGTGCAATCGAATCCGCACAAAAATTGTATGACAGCTTAGTTTCGACTTCTGAGAGGAATAAGAAGCTAATAGAATATATTGCTTATGCAGAGCAGATTTGTAAATGGATTGATGAGACCTATGATGAAAAAGAGCGGGAGATGCGTGATAGGCTTCAAGATCGCGTAAATAGTATTTTTGGGAAAATGTATCATGGTCAGAGGCGGGTTCAGATTGATAACAAATACCAGGTAACATTGTTTTCTCAACTCAACGGTAAAGAGATTATTACCGGCGAGTCTGAGGGACTTAAACGTGTCAAGAATTTTGCTTTTATTGCAGGTCTTGTAGATATAGCGAAAGAGAAAGCGACGTTAGGACGTGGTGCTTCAGATTCTGTTACATGGGAAAATGAAGCTTACCCACTTGTAATGGACGCGCCATTCTCTAATGCAGATGAAACACATATTAAAAATATCTCGGCTGTATTGCCGGCGGTTGCAAATCAGGTCATCATGTTTGTTATGGAAAAAGATTGGCAATACGCTGAACCTGTTATAGCTGAAAGAGTGGGGAAATACTGCAAACTTAAGAAATGTTCTGAATCGCATACAGAAATAGTGGAATGAGGTGGAAACAATGTTTGACAGCGATTACACATTTTATGGTAAACATGCAACTTACATGAAAGAGCTTGTCAACGAGATAAAAGCGTTTGAGCGTTATATTGACGTATACATGGCTGGTGCAGCTCTTGGAGCATTGTATGAGCGGCAGGCCGAGCCAACAGAATCAACTGACAGGGCTAGAATCTACGCAGACGCATTTATCAAAGAACATGTTAAGTGTAATGAGCTTTTCAGGACAGTAATTCTTGCAGACAAAACAAAACCTTGGTCTTCTGAAGAACGAGTTAATATCTGTTTCCGCTATCGGGATAGAGTAGAGGATAATGCAGTGCCTCCCATTTCCCACGAAGAAGTAGAAATAATGAAGGAAGCTCTTTCACTGTTTAATTCATATGTATTAGGTGGAATTGAAATCCTTTATGATCGTTTCTCAAGCAATACAACGACTGATATTGATGAAACAGTGGACTATGCATACAAGCTTATCTTCGACCAACACGCACTTATCGAGAGTCGAAGTAGTAACGACGACATTACTCAACTACTTCGTCCTGAGTATTAAATAATCGACGGTGATAGAAATGTCTGGGACACCTATAGAGCAATTGCATCTGTCAACTAAAGGAAGTAACGTTTTACGAAAAATGAATATTCACACTGTTGAAGAATTGCTTGATACCCCTATAGACTTAATAGCGCAGCAGAAGTTTGTTGGAATCAAGACTGTTGACGAGATTAAGTTTGCCATAGAAGAAGCAGGTAGTGTATTAAAGCAAGAATCACACGTAAGCTACTCAGAAGAACAGTTGACTGAGATGTCTCGGCACTCTATCACAGAACTTGATCTTTCAGTTCGTCCATATAATGTTCTTCGTAGAGCAGGTTGTATAACAATAGACAAGGTTGCAAAGCTCTCGGAGCCTGATTTCGAGAAGATGTATGGACTTGGTAAAATATCGATCGATGAGATAAAATGCTCCCTTACGAAATGGATTCTCGAAAACTTTATCGTCGGTAAAAATTCTTCCTCGGATCCTGTAGATTCTGGTGTGACTAATACCCCAGATACTGATTCGGAGTTGTATGCAGATATTGATTCTGGATTAAAACTTCCCATTCAACACGTCGCTTCGGTTCTTGCGCCAGTTCTAAATCTAAACTGGAAACAGTTATATGATTATTGCATGGAACAGCAGTTGTTAGAAAAAATCAGGTCTAGCAGTGATCATGATGTAATAAATATCATGCTGGGGCTCAGTGAAGTTCAGAGAAACATCGGTGATTTCTGGAAAAAAGTATCCATAAATGGCGTTATATCTATTTCCTCTGTCTCTGAATATCTTGATTCTCAAGGATCTGCATTGGACGTAGCGACACTCATTTATTCCTCTGTTCAAAACCGTGTTTTGCTTCCATATAGAGGATTATTTCTTATTGCACGGGAAACATTCAAAGAAGTAATTGATAAAGAATATGCACCATCTGATAAGGTAACACAGATATTTTTGTTAAGGACAAAAGGAGAAACCCTCCAGGATATTGGTCAAAAATATGGCGTAACTCGCGAGCGTATCAGACAAATTCTTGTTAAGACGGTTCGCAAATATAAAATCCATCTTTTGTTCGAGGACTACTTCCGTGAGCCATATCAATATTTTCATTTTCAAAAATCAGAGTTTATGAGGGCATTTCCCGGAGTTACAGATCTGGGTTATGAATATCTTTCTATTCGGTATTCAAAAGGAAAAGCGGTGCTCAACGAAAGCACTTTAGCTAAATACAAAGGATTCTGGAAGGATCGGTTGAACGAATTTTTGCACGAGGAAAAGGATAGAGACGATAAACAATCAGTCACGAAAAGTGAAATGGTTATGAGGGTGTTAATTAGTAACGCTGATACCCCTCTTAGTATTAAGGAATTTGAGCACGAGTATTACAAGTACCTCGAAAAAAAAGGATTCCCCATTGACCGTCTAAGCATTAATATTCGCACAATAGCAAACCATCTTAGAAATGCAAAAGGAATAGTATTCAATCGTGAAAATAAGGTCAGGTATTGTGATGCAGACCCCAACATGATTTGGAAGTCTGTTGATTTTGATCGTTATAAGAACACAGTCATCTCATCAGAACTGATCTTTCGCGATTACCCAGAAATTATGGAAGAGTTGGATATTCGAGATGGCTATGAGTTGTTCTATGTGATAAAGACTTCTCTTAAAGAATTGGGGACAAAACGCTTTCCTCTCCTTCCTATTAATTGTCGTAGGGTACCTGTTATTGTTATGGGGAAGGCATCAGAAAAAGCGCAAGCTATAAAGCTTCTTAAGGAAATCTCACCAGTTGCATGTTCTGATTACTACGAAGCCTATGAAGAAAGATACGGTGTGCGTAAAGATACAGCGCGTGGTAATCCAACAATTGCTAATGCGGTTAATGCATATCTGCTCAATGGGCAATTCGTGGTGGACGCTCCAACAATAGATGAGAGAGACGTTGATCTTTTCCGTAATGCATTAAGTCAAAAATCTTTGTGGTTTATTGAGGACATTGAAGATCAATTTCGTAAAATCTGTGTTCATACTAGTTCTGATGCTTTAAACGCTTTTGCTTTCAGGCAAATTGGATACAACCTTCATGCAGCATACGCTTACAAGGCCTCGTACGGAACCGTCAATAATTTCTTTGATAAAACTTTTTTTTGTCAAGACGTAATCAATTTGAACTCTATTGATCGACATTTACACCGGATTCCGATGTTTTATACTTTACTAGATAAAAAGAAAAAGTCGTTAGAGTATATAGAGACAGATCCCCAAGTTCTTGTGTCTATTGATAAAATCGTAAATGATTATGGGATATCGATTGACGAAATCCGTGATATGCAGTCTTGGTTATCAAACTACTATAAGATGCCGTATTTTAATGGGCGTAGTATTTGGCACGAGGTTAAAGAGTATCCTGCTATACGAAAACTGCAAGGGAATGATTGGTTGCTAACATGCATAATGAGACAACAAGAGAATATCGCATCTATGAGCGTCGCTGGTGCTATTATTCTTTCTCTTGATAGTACTTCTTTAAGCTTGAGTCAGATTTGTGAATGGTTATCATCCGTGTACGGTGCGATGCCGATTAATAAGCTTACACTTAAATTTAATGAAATGTTTGGAGCACGAATCCTTTCATCAAAACTAGCTGAGAAACTCCGGACAAGCGGCTTATGGGATAAGGTTGTAACAGATTCTATGGATGAGTTTATTGAAAATCTTGTTGATGCTGGTCTCTCTAATATGAACCCGGATGATTTGTTTAAGGAAGAATTCTGAAGCAGATGTTTGTCTGATGAAATGCCAAAAAATAAAAGCATTTCAAATTTGTTGCTAAGAAAGGTGAACGTGGCAATTAATCTCGTAGAGGAGAAGTTACAAGTGAAGAATAAAGTTATGATCGGAGTTCTGGCACTTGGCATTCTCACAGCACTGCACGCAGAGAATGTGGTTGTCGTTGCCGACAGCAGAGGTGTATCCGTCGAGGCTGAAATTTCGTATGAGGACCACAGGCAATTCCGCGATGACGATGTGAAGCCCGTGTTCCGCGTCTATGAACATAACTCCAATTCTGTGTACGTTGATGTGCCTGCTCAGGTTGACGGGAAACACAGCACGTTTCGGATCAAGAAAGTGCGCGGAAACGTGCCAGCTCGAATAGAAAATGTCGGCGAAGTCGAGTTGCTCACGTTTCGGGAGAAGCTGTAAAAATCCATACCGCATTGTCGTTTGCATGGGCAAGTTGTTTAGCAGCCTCTTCAATCTGAACATTAGGAGAAGTGATCTCAATGTCTTTTGAGAAGGAACAGCCGCTCTCTGTCGAGGAGCTTGAGCGCCAGACTGAGGAGCTTGAGGCACAGATTTGCGAGGACATCGAGTGGGGTGTGCGTCCTGGTATTGCGCTTCGGGAGCGTTGCCGCGAGGCGATGGAAAAAGCGCAGCAATAAGAAAAACTTTAACTGAAAACATCCGCTGGTGGATTTGTCCAGCGGATGTTTTTTTATGATGTGTAACAGTTCGATTAAAACTGATACATTTTTACAGGATAACGCTGTTTAAGGAAAACGCATGAGCTGTACGTCTCAAGTCAATTATTAAGATATTCAGCTCTATGAACCAGCTAATGTAAAACAATGCTTAGAGCTGATCACGGGATCAAGTGCTAGTTTATAAATAGTGTTTATCCATTCAAGGTTCTCTCGTCCTGTTTTTTTGGCCTTTTGTGTTAATAGGTAGGTCAAAGCAAGTTCATGATCATACCAATATGAAAGGTCATATCCAAATTTCTTCAAATAGGTATGAACATCATCGCCCCAATTCCCAAGCCCTATTATAATTGATAAACAAGATATTTTGCGTGGGACGCTCGGCAGAGTTGGTTCATTAATTAATAGCTTTATCTCCTCTGCTTGCTGTTTCGATTCCTCAATGTTCAGGATAGATTGGAATGTTGATACTTTAAAGCCAGCATTAGTCAGGTTTTTGAGATGAACTCCCGCCTCTGAGGACAGGTAATACTCAAGCGTTTCTGTTTTGGGCTCTATAGCCAGAGCGTATCTGTCTTTGACATTTCCCCAGAAAATGAGCATCATTTTATATAATAGCTCCAAGAAGGACCCCTTCTCTTCTGTCTTAGAAAGCGGGTAGCGAAACCCTCGATAGAAAGGGGGCTGTTTTTTTAGAATGTCTGTTAATTGTTTTTTCTCACTAGTCTCCTCATCAGAGGCTATCGGTGTATCATGCATGTTTCTATATGCATGAGTAATGAGTTCGTGACTAATGACATAAATATTTCTCAATGTTTCTCGCTCTGCTTCTCTTCCGAGCGGATCGGGGATATATTCTTCAATGAATTTTTGTGGCCCCAGTTGTAGTAGGTCCATTGCCAAAGGTGTAAGCTCCAAATCATGAAAATTCTTGGCACAGAGCAGTAATGCTTTTAACCCCTCAATCGGATCAGATACTGTTTGGCGATAATTAATGAGTGCTTTGATGTTTTCACTATGCTGTACATCCGTCAACATGCTGGGGCCTCCTTAGTACAAAATGCGGGCTTGTAAGGCTACTACAGACTTGTCTTTACTATAATTATAAATTATTTCAGCCGAAAGTGGAGCTGTTAATTTTAACATAAATAACCACAACTGAATAGAAAACGCCCTCCGTCAGGATCACATTGCTGATGACGGAGGGCTTCGTTTTTATGCCGTTCAAGCGATCAAAATACTGCAAGGTCAAACACAGTGGCATAACACGTGTAGCGTTTCGTACCCATCAGCAGGACTCTAGAAATCCGGGGTTGATTTCGGGGAAAGTACATTCTTTGGCGATGTTTGATTTCAAGGAAAGTACTTTCTTTGGCGATGAAAGTCTCTTTTGCTAGAATAAAATTCCCCGTAGCAGCAGCGAAGCCGCCAAAGCAGAGAAAATTTCAGCTGATAAATGGCTCACTGTTGGTGAATACTCAGGGGCTAACCTGAGAATTCAAGTTCGCGAAGAAAGTGAGACGGATGTCCATGACCTGACGATGAAAACATGTGGCGGTTACCGTTTGGTAATGCCGCACCGATGAGTACTTTTTACGGAAAAAGCAATTCTCAGTGAAGTCGTCAAGCTGCTGTAGGGACCCTTACCAGGTTAGTTGTCGCAGTGAAATGTGGCAGAACATGAAATGGGGTGGTAACACGAGGCCTGGTTGTGTCAGTGGAAAATACAATTCAGCCCGGTGGAGGTGATCCTTGAATTGGGCTAAAGAAAAGGGATTTCGTCAGCTGACACTGGCGAAATCCACAGGTTACGAACGACGCGATGAGGAGCGTCTGATTAGATTATAACACAGTAATTAAATTCAAATTTTCTACTACTGAATTTTCTTCGTAATTATAACAGATTTCGTTATAAATGATAAAACTAAAAAATTTTTAACAAATTAAGGAAGCGCGAAATATCGCTTTCAAATAATTCCTATTTTATAAAGGAGTCCGATCTATATGAGTAAACCGACATATTTGAATGATGAGCAATATTCCAATCCACTTGTTCTTCGTGATGTGACCTTGAAATATCCTGAACATCTGTTTGAACCCGATGAAAAATACGGTAGCTTATACGCGCTTGTAGTTATACCCAAGGACCGACCCGTGGTAGAGAAGCTTAAACAGAAGATCCAAGATCTATTTCAGGAAAATTTTCCTGGTCATGACGACTGGGCATCTCCCCTCAAAGATGGCGATTTGAAAGATGATCCTGGGTACAAGGATTCTTATTACATGTACATTAAAACCGATGCAAAAAATCCACCTGTTGTTGTTGACGAGAATAAGCAGCCAACAACGTTACGGGACGGGAAAATCAGGCACAACTGCAAGGTTCATGTCAAATTTTGCTTAAAGGCGTATGGTTTTAACAACTCGTATGGCGTAACAACAAAGTTAATAACTGTAAAGTATTCTAGTGAGCCAGATTGCCAGCCCCAGACAGTTGAAAAGCAGCGGTATCAGTACCAGCAGCAGAATGAATATAAGGAAAACAAGTCAAAGGATGGCGCTGGTATCCCTTGGAAAGTGGAATCATATAAACCTGTAGATGACTGGCCCCAGCATCCCGACAGTGACCCGAAACTTGAAGCTTGGTTGATGGAAAATGCAAAAGACATATAGGGTTCTGGATAAGGTCGCTGCAATGGAAGGTAAAAAATATATCAGATGCGTTTAGAAATTTATTATTCGTGTTGACGAGATAATAAGAAAAAAATATAATGAATCTTGTAGATTCAAAATCTCAGCGCAACCGATTGTGCTGAAAAATGTTAGGAGGTTATTATATGGATAAGTATACTTGGGGCGCGGTTGCAGTAGTAAGTTTATTGGACGACAATAGATATAATTTGGGTCATGAAATTATTGAAATCAGTCCTGATTTTATTGAAGTTGATTCTGTTGGTATTAAAGATTATCAGGAAATTCTAATTGAAGAATATGATGTTGAACTTTCTAACAGTTTCGCAAGACTTTTATTGATGCATATTGATTGCTTAGAAGTAGATGAAGAAGATAAGGATGCTGTAGATCTTCTTACTGAAGGTTCAATACTTTTCAATATCAGTGGTTTAAGATTTAATCAAGTCGATATAGAAGCTGGGTGGGAAACTCAGGGCACTGTGGATTTTGTTTGTGACTTTTCAGATATTGGTGAGAATGAGAAAGAAAACCTTAAATGTCTCTTGAATAAGCCAGAAGAGTACACTAAAGAAAAAAGGAATCCATATATTAAAAGAGTCGCTGCATACTTTGCATCTAAAATCATGGATGATCTTAAAAAAGCAGTAGAGACACAGGGTTAATAAAAGTCGTATTAGGCGGGGTGGGCTCACCCATCCCGCTATTTTAATCCCTAGCTAAAGATAGTAATTATTATACGGCAAATATACATCTGAATAAGATTAAGTAAAATAATTCGAGGAGGTCGTTAAATGTACAACCGTTATCATCTAAAACCAGATTTTAAGAGCCTCACAGTGGAAGTCAGTGATGGAAACACCACACTGAAAAGGAAAGTGGACGCTGACTTCAAATGGCGATACCTGGCATCAATCGTCCTTGACGATACCGTTGATAATACGATAAGTGATTTTATGAGCAGGACCGATTATGAGGTGGGCAGGTTTAAAGTGACTTGGAGTGTCGAAGACATCAAAGGCAATACCCGCAATGACGAGATTGACTGCGACTTCACTAAGGCGATACAACATAAGTTTATCCCTGTAGATCTGGAGGACGAGCTTGAAGAGTTCAACGATGGCTTCAGGGATTGTTACTATGACCAGATCGCAGATGAAATTGAAAAGTGTACGGAAAATCTTGAACGAGATTAGAACAGTTTTATTTTTGTCGAAAAAGGGGACGTATGTCCCTGCAACAGCAGGGGAGCTTGGTTCCTCTGAAATTATCTACTGTGGAAACGTAAGGCAGAAACAAAGTTTTGGTTTTACAGGTTCGGAAGCAAGCAACACAGTAGTGGCAATAAAAAACAGTAGATAACACCCTTTTAATGGAGGTCGTTATCTATGTATGGTAACAACTCTTGCGCACAGTGGCTTAAACCTGATTTTGAAGTACTGAAGAGTGTCTTCTCAGGTTATGGAAAGGTATTCGTCAACTGGAAAGGGGACAAAATCCCCTGCACAGTCAAGGGATATTGTGAGATCCTCCCAGACGGATCACCTTATTACGGGAAGGATGATCCTCTCTACAATAAGTCCGACCCCAGACGTAAAACACCCAAGGATTATGAGTTCTGGAGCACTCTGGATGAAGCAGCAGCAGCCTGTGAAGCCAATCCGAAAATCAACGGTGTCGGCATCAGGCTGGGCAGGTTCCTGAACACAGTCTGCATTGACTTGGATGAAGTTGAGGATGTCAATACAGACGGCAGGGTCAAGGCCCTGATGGAGATGTTCCCCAGCTACACCGAGATCAGTACCTCCGGTCATGGCATCCACATCTTTGTGAAGGGCAACAAAGGCAGCATCACAGAGTGTAAAAAAATTGTCAGCTTCGGTGGTTACAGCTCCAAGCTGGAAATCTATGACAGCGACCGATATATGATCACGACTGGACACATGATCGGTGAGTGCAGAGAGATCGTGGACTGTCAGGCTGAGCTGGACAAGCTTCTGGAACAGTTTAAAGAAAACGTTGAAGAAAAAACCGTGATTGAAGCAGTCTCAAAGAATGATGACACTTCGACAACGGATGAGATCTATAAACAGCTCTTGGAAAACAAAAAAGTTGCCCCCTTGATGAAATATGATAAGGACGCCTTGAAGAAGTTCTATAAAATGGATGATTTTGATAATGCTGATTTGAGCAGCCTGGACATGAGTCTGATGGACGAAATAGCTTATCTGACCTGCGACTATGACAAAGCGTTGGAAGTGTTCAAGAGGTCAGATCTTTATGCCTACAGGCGTCAGGTGAATTATGAAAAGGCCAACAGACCTGATTATTTCGAGAGAACTTTTGTCAAAGCACAGAAATACATCAACCAGCACCCTAGGATCAGCAGTCAGTTCTGCGCTAATGACAAAGACCTGTTGGTGCTGAAAAAGAGCCTCATCAATAAGCGCCTGACCGATATGAAGTTCGCAGAGTACCTGAAAAATAAGGGTATGTTCAGCAAAATCAGGGTCATGGCTGATATGCAGGGTAAATTCGTTCAGTACAATGATTCGATCGGCTGTTGGGATTTGAACCATGCCAGTGACAGCTTGATCAGACCAGTGATCGTTGATGAGATTGTAAGACTCATTGATATAATCAAGGTTAAATATGGTAGTGACGCAGAACTGGCTCCGATTCTTGATTACTTAACATATAAGCTGGACAAAAGCGGCTGTGATGCCCTGATCAGCTGGATCAGGAAAGAACCTGAGTTGCAGATGCTTCAGTCAGATTTTGATAAGCCGGAAAAGGTTGCCCGTTACATCAATTTCATTGATAAGAAGCTGAACCTTGATACAGGTGAATTTGAAGACAATGACCCGGAGGATTACAGCAGCAAGAGCTGTGACATTAGGGTCAGTGACTATCTTGATGAACACGGGGAGATCCACCATAACAATACTGTCAGGAACTATATCTACAGCTTTTTTACGCCGACCTATGGACGTGATGCTGGGGATTTTGATAGTGAACTGTACAACTACTTTTTGTGCGCCTTGGGATCCAGCCTGTACGGATCCATTAAGGAGAAGGCGGTGTTTTTCTTGACTGGACCTGCCGATACAGGTAAATCAGTCCTGATGGATAGCCTTGGGTTTGCGCTGAACCTTTTCGGCGGGAGAAGAAAATACTTCGCACATCTTGAGAGTTCGTTTATCACCGTGGACCGTAAAGGTGGCAACAATGATGCTCTTGTCAATCTCCAGGGGGTAAGAATCGCACGAATTTCTGAGATGAGCAAGGATGACAAAATGCTCAATGAGTTTATCAAGAACATTACTGGCAATGATGTCCTGACTGGCAGCAGGAAATACGAAAACGCTGTGACATTCTGGAATATGGTGACGCTGTGGGTTGAGTCTAATCATATGCCCACTGCCAGAAATGGAGCAGACAATGCCTTTTTCAAAAGAATCAAGCGCATCGACTGCAAGCATATTGTCAAACCAGAAGAGCAGGATAAGGAACTCAAGACCAAACTGGAAAAAGACCTTGGTGGTTGGCTGTGGCTGATTGTTGAGGCAGCAAAATCTTATAAAGAAAAAGGTCTATATGACTGCCAGAAGGTAATTGACAGTGTGAATAAGTACAAAATCGAGAGCAGCGACATCCTCAAATTTGCAGATCTGTATCTGGAGATCACAGGTAATGAAGAAGATTATATTGGCAGCAATGCACTGTTTGAGAGATTCAAAGAATTCCTGAGAGATGAACAAGGAACGGATGACTATGCTGGCAAGTCTGGTAAATTGACTTCAACTCTATGTGCTCACTATCCTGAAAAGGTTGGGCAAGACAGGAAACCTTACGGTGGTAAAAGGAGCAGGGTTATTACAGGCATTAAGTATAAGAATGATATACCTGCTGTTGGAGTAGCTGAATCAGAAGAGTTTGATCCTGACATGATTCAATTCTGATGGGACACCTATGGGACACGGAAATGATGGGACACACCCTAAAAACCGTGTCCCATTTCATTAAATTCAGTAATACCAACACTTTACACTCTATCACAGCTCATAGGACACCAAAATCAGAATATCAAGGGGCTTTTCCGTAGGAATATTTATAGAAATAGATTTTATCTGTAAAAAAGTCTTTTCCCCAAAATGTATTGTTTTAGTGTCCCAGAGAGTGTGATAATACTGTGATTGCAATGGATAAGTTGATGGGACACCAAAATGGGACACCAAATTCATAGTGATCTGGTGTCCCATGCCATTTTGAAGAATATACTAATTGCAAGGATTTTCTGATGGGACACCAAAATGAATGAAAATAATGTGGTGTCCCATAGAGAAAATTTCACAGTTAGGAAACCAGCGATTCACGAAAGGAACCCCTCAATACATGTGTGAAAACCGACGCTGGAAATTGATCGATTCGCTTAATAAAACCACCTGTTCACGCATTGGAACCATAGAAGTATAATTGAAGAAATATCTATGCAGTTTGGATTTAAAAGAGCATGGGAATGTGTTATACTTTTAGCATTGTAGTAAAAAAAGTAAAAGTATAATAAATATTATGCAAAATATTGCAGTCTAATGTGATTTAGCTACAAACCTTTACAGAATTAGGTGATAACAATGGATTTGTTGGAAAAGTGGATGCAGGGCTATCCCTTGCAGGATCCTGATAATATCGATGCCTTGTTGGACGCAGCTGATGTCACCAGACAGATGATTCATGACAAGGACTATAAAGGGATCAACTCGGCTGTTGCCTTCACCATAGATAATGGTTTGTATGAATGCTTCTCTTGGATCATGGCATTATTGCAGGAAGAGTTTGAAAAAACGGATGGATTCTATCTGGAAGATTTTGTCTGTGACCTCGGCAGATCAATCGCAAACTATGTTGAGTTTATCAATAGGCTGCAAGTTGATTTCAATTCACCGATGCAGAGCCTTGAGAAAGTCTATGATGAGCACGGAGAAGTTGAATCATTCTTCAACAACTTCACATATAAAACCAGATACAAAAACATTTATCTGCTCTCGTCAGAAAACTTTGATGTTAAAGATAATGATTATATCCAGTATAGGTTGGAATTCAGTCGATTGCACTAAGGCGAAAGCACAAAAAAGGCGATTCCCTCATGACATATGAAGTTGGGGTATTGTTCTATTTTGAATCCTGGCGTTTAATATTAGAAGTATCGATGAGAATTCAGTATAATTATTAAGGATTTAGTGAGTCAGTTATTTCATCGTTTCTGTTTCATGTGCAATATAATATGTCTTGGGCCATGTACTGTTTCGTTAAAAGCAGTTTAAAGGGGGAGTTCGACAATGAATATGGATATTTTTGATTATATCTTAAAAGTTCTTGAAATGGGAAGCATTTCGTCTGCAGCGAAAGAGCTTTACATGTCTCAGCCGTTACTAAGTCAAAAGATTAAACAAGTCGAAAACGAACTGAACATTACCATTTTTGATCGCTCCACGACGCCTATTTCTTTAACTTACACGGGCGAGCGTTTTGTCGCTGCTGCACGTCGTATTATCGGCATTGATCGGGAACTGCGTAGAGAATTAGATGAGATTAGTGGTGAATGTAAAGGCGAACTGTCCGTTGGAATCTCAACGCATCGAGCCGCGCAGCTTTTCCCAAAGCTCATGCCGCGTTTTGTGGCAAAATATCCTCTGGTAAACGTTAGGATTGTAGAGCACGCAAAAGGCAGATTTTCTGACGCTGTAGCCGAGGGAGATATAGACATGGCGTTCGTAGGTTATGACGAGAATCAGCTAAACGAGCATCAATTTAAATTGGAGTATATTTATTTAGATGAGGATCGGTTAGCTGCATTTGCAGGGCCAAGAACTCATATAGCAAAGACAGCGGCTAGAGCAACAACGGCTGAATTGTCATTGGCAAAAGAAGATCATTTTGTTTCAGTACGCAAAATGCATGGGTTCCGCGAATCTCAGAATGCCGTATTCGAGAGCTACGGTATGAAACCCAATATAGCTCTTGAAGTAGATACCATCGAGCTCGCTTGCAATTTAGCAATTTCATGTGACTATGTAACGCTGTTACCACTTACATATAGGGATGGTATAAAAGATTTGGCAGGAACATCTTTCTTCTGCTACGTTCTTGACAGGAGGCCGATAAAAAGGTGCTTCGGCATCTGTTATCGCAAAAATACATTTCTGCCGCGTTACATGTGGGATTTTATCTCTCTAGCCAAAGGGTTATACCATGTTGCTGATGTTTAGATGCATAGAATAGATTCTTGCACTTTAAAGCTTATAGGTTAGGGCCCCCTATCCTATAAGCTTTTTTAATATGGCATAAATTTTTGCTCAGTTACCAGATTGTGCGAACTCTGATAGTTTTAGAACAAACAACAGTGAGAGCGTGAGGTGGTCAACGGATGTTTCGCTATGTATTGAAAAGAATTCTATTTTTGATCCCGGTGTTGCTGGGAGTCATCTTTCTGGTCTTCTTTATTATGAACCTAACGCCAACAGACGCAGCCGATGTTATTTTGGGAACAGAGGGGACAGCGGAAGATTTAATGAGACTCAGACATGAAATGGGACTCGATCGGGCGCTTCCTGTTCGATTTATCAGTTACTTGAATGGTCTTCTGCATGGTGATATGGGTGTGTCCTACAGTGACGGATCTTCAGTTTTTGTGTCCGTGATGGAGAAGTTTCCCAATACGATTCTTCTCGCTCTTAGTTCAGTTCTTGTTGCTGTCATTATCGGAATTCCGGCCGGTATTATCTCGGCAAGGAAGCAATACACAATATTCGATAACTTCGTAACTGTGTTTGCGCTGATCAATGCTGCTGTCCCAGGATTCTGGATGGGATTAGTCGCGGTGCTCTTCTTTTCAGTAAAGCTAGGCTGGCTTCCTGCTGCTGGAATGGGGGAAGGCTTCTGGGGAACGCTAAAGAGTTTACTTCTTCCTGCAATTACTGTCAGCGCAAACACGTGTGCCATGGTAACCCGTCAGACGCGTTCTTCAATGCTTGAAGTTATGCGGCAGGATTACATCGATACAGCGCGTTCAAAAGGTATAGCTGAATCTGCAATCATTGTTTTTCACATGTTGCACAATGCATTGATCCCGATCATTACGGTCATTGGTTTACAAATAGGTGTTCTTCTTGGCGGTTCAGTGATTACAGAAAATGTCTTTGCTTGGCCTGGATTGGGGCGTTTCGTAGTAGATGCAATTAAAAGTCGAGATACGCCAGTCGTTCTTGGATGCGTTGTCGTGATTTCCGTAATGTTTTCGGTCGTGAACTTGGTCGTTGACATCCTTTACGCTTATGTCGATCCGAGAATCAAATCGCAATATGCCCGGAAGACGAGAAGGTGAACCTAATGAGGGAAAAAATACTGACCCCACAGGTATCTGATGTTTCTGACGAGTGTAGTCGGACATTATGGCAAGAAGTGGTACGGCGATTCCGTAAAAATCGCCTTGCTGTTGTCGCGCTCTTTGTGTTGCTGGCATTATTGACCATATCTGTTGGGACGATAGTTGTTGACCACTATACTAATAATCGTTTCTATAAGCGTGAAGTCTTACGACTCGACCTGCGGAGCAAGCTTGAAGCACCAAGATTTGACGAACCCAAAAATTGGTTTGGACGCGATGAGTTCGGGCGCAGTGTTTTCTACCGTGTCGTCTGGGGCGCTCGCTATTCGCTATTTATCGGGATTTCTACTGTCGCAATGGCAACGCTGTTTGGCGGCATCTTAGGCGCTATATCGGGCTATTACGGGGGAAAACTGGATAACATCGTCATGCGTGTCATGGACGTCCTTTTAGCGATCCCTTATATACTCTTCGCTATTGCAATCGTTGCCGCACTTGGCGCAAATATGACAAACCTGCTTATTGCCATGACAATACCGCGTATTCCTAGTATGGCCCGCGTTGTCAGAGCAGCTGTGATGTCGGTGAAGGGAAGCGAGTTTATCGAAGCCGCAAGAGTTGCTGGTGCATCTGATTTCAGGATCATCGTCAAATACATCCTTCCGAATGCAGCATCGTCGATAATTGTTCAGGCAACTTTAAGTGTGGCGCAGTGTATTATCGGAATTGCGGGTCTGTCATATTTAGGGCTGGGAGTACAGCCTCCCACACCTGAATGGGGGTCCATGCTGACGTCTGCCAAGAGTTTTATTCGTGATGCCTGGCATATAACAGTTCTTCCCGGTCTTGCGATCACAGTATCCGTTCTGGCACTGAATGTGTTTGGTGACGGTCTCCGCGACGCACTTGATCCTAAGCAGAAGAACTAAAAGGAAGGGGCGGAACGATGCTTTTAGACATTAGAGATCTTGCGATCCGCTTCAGAAAAGACGACGGTATTGTGAAGGCTTTGAACGGAGTTAGTCTTCATCTTGATCATGGTGAAACACTTGGGCTTGTTGGTGAGACAGGGGCAGGAAAAACAACATTGGCAAAAGGTATTATGCGCTTAACGCCTTGTCCGCCGGGAGAGATTTATCAAGGTTCAGTTATATTCAAAGGCCGAGACCTCCTTAAATTGTCCGATGATGAAATGCGACATGTGCGAGGCAAAGAGATCTCCATGATATTTCAGGATCCGATGACATCTCTGAATCCTGTCATGACAGTCGGTCGGCAAATTGCTGAGGTGATTGAAACTCATAATCCGATGTTAAATGAACGGGAGGTCAATGAGAGAACTTTTGAAATGCTGGAATTGGTAGGTATCACCTCTGATCGTGCTTCAGAATATCCCCACCAGTTTTCTGGAGGAATGAGACAACGTATTGTGATTGCGATTGCGTTGGCTTGTAACCCAGAGTTATTAGTCGCCGATGAGCCGACAACTGCGTTGGATGTGACGATCCAGGCACAGGTACTTGAGATGATCAACAATTTGAAGAAAAAGTTTAATACCGCGGTGATGCTGATTACTCATGATCTAGGGGTTGTTGCTCAACATTGTGACCGAGTGGCCATCATGTACGCAGGAGAGATTATTGAATCTGGATCTGTACGGGATATTTTTCATAAACATCTACACCCGTACACAGAAGGTCTGCTTGGTTCTATTCCCAGTTTAGCTGAAGATGTCGATCGACTAACGCCAATTGAAGGGTTAATGCCTGATCCGACAAATCTAAGTGCTGGATGCAAGTTTAGTCCTCGTTGTCGGAAAGCGACGGAAGTGTGCACTGTGGAAAATCCGTGTCTCCTGGAGCGGGGGGCTGGGCATATGGTACGGTGTTGGTTATGTGAAAACACAGGAGGATCTGACAAATGAACGAATCAAAAGATATCCTCCAAGTACGGCATCTGAAAAAGTATTTTGATACTCCGATTGGTAAACTCCATGCAGTCGATGACGTATCATTCACGATTAAAGAAGGACAGACCCTTGGTGTAGTCGGTGAGTCCGGGTGCGGTAAATCAACGCTCGGTAGATCGATTTTAAGACTGCACGAGCCAACAAGCGGGGATGTTTGCTTTGACGGCAGGAGTGTCCTTGACCTTGGGGCAAAGGAAATGAAAAAGCTAAAGAATCAGATGCAGATGATTTTTCAGGATCCCTTTGCTTCGCTTAACCCCCGAATGACGGTCGGTCAGTTGATCATAGAGCCACAGCTGATACAGAGAAGATGTTCCCCGCATAACAAGACAGCTCAGGCTCACGTCATCCACGAGATGATGGATCTTGTCGGACTAGCGCGAAGGCTCGTCAACACGTATCCTCACGAACTCGATGGGGGACGTCGGCAACGTATTGGTATAGCGCGAGCACTTGTTCTGAATCCTCGTTTCATAGTTTGTGACGAACCTGTTTCTGCTCTGGACGTATCTATTCAGGCTCAGATTCTTAACCTGATGCAGGATCTCCAGAAACAGATGAAACTAACGTACATGTTTATAACTCACGATCTATCGGTAGTCCGTCATCTTTCGAACGATATTCTTGTGATGTATCTTGGGCAGATGGTAGAAAAAGCTCCCGCAAAAGAGTTGTTTAAGGAGCCTAAACATCCATATACGCAAGCATTGCTTTCTGCCATACCTGTGCCCGATCCGGATTACAAAGTAGAGCGGATTATTCTCAAAGGTGAGCTTTCATCCCCTATAAACCCCTCGGCTGGGTGTCGTTTTGCTAAGCGATGCATTCAGGCCAAAGAAAGGTGTTTCTCCGAGACTCCGGAACTTCGTGAAATTAATAAGGACCATACGGTTGCGTGTCATTATGTATAGCTGGCTTCAATTCTCCTTGCGGAGAAAACTAATAGGAAAGGGTGGAAAAAATGAAAAAAGGTATTGGTAAGTTTTGCGGAGTATTGTTGTTGTCAGGAATGATCTGCGGTGCTGCTGCGGCGGCAGATGGTTTTAAAGACACCATCAAGATTGCTCTGGCGTATGATATTACTTCGCTTGACCCCCAGGTCGGAAAGCAGATGCGAGCGTGTGTTATTTCACAACAAATCTTTGACACTCTTGTGGAATGGGATGTTGAGGGGGGCATTGGCTCGCGCATCGTTCCTGCGCTGGCAACAGAGTGGAAGTATCTGACCGAAAAAGATGTTCAGTTTACTATTCGCAAAGGCGTTAAATTCCACAATGGCGATGAGCTGACGGCCGATGACGTTGTTTACTCGATTAAACGTACGATGGATTCGCCGCATGTCGGTTATTACGCAACGGCATTTGAGTCGGTTGAAAAGGTTGACGACTACACGGTGGTCATTCATACGAAAGCTCCGTATGCCCCATTGCTTGCCGGACTGACGACAACGCCCTTTTCTATTGTGAACAAAAATGTTGCTTCGAAGGACGAAAAGGGATTTGGTCAGAATCCTGTGGGAACAGGTCGTTATAAGTTTGTTAATTATGTCCACGGAGACTCAGCAAAGCTCGAAGCGTTCCCTGAGTGCTGGAGAGGCGCGGCTCCTACACGTTACATTGATATGAAGATTGTCCCTGAAAACGCGCAAAGAACGATTTTGCTTGAGACTGGCGCGATCGATATTGCTTACGAGATTCTTCCGAATGATGTAGACAAGATTACATCGAATGACGCTCTGAAGGTAGCTGTTGCCCCCGGTGCTAAGTGCTACGAAATCAGCCTCAATACAGAGTCTAAGGGCCCCATTGGCAATAAGCTTGTCCGTCGCGCTATCGAGCTGTGCCTTGATAAACAGCTTCTCGTCGATACGGTATTGTACGGACACGGTGAACCGGCTTATCAGGACGTGAGTCCTCGTAACATCGCCTATCAGCCGATCCCGCCGAAAAAGCAGAATTTTGATGCTGCCGAAAAACTCCTTGCCGAGGCAGGATATCCGGGCGGTGGGTTCAAACTCAACCTCTGGCTCGATACGAACAACATCTGGCTCCAGTATGCCCAGATTATCCAGAGTGAATTGTCAAATGTCGGCATCGACGTGAACATCGAAGTCATGGAGTCTTCGACGCAGAGCGCTCGTGAAAAATCCGAAAAGGATAAATATGATATGAGCACTCGCTTTATCAATAGTCTGACCGGTGACGCTCGTTTTACGATCTATAATCTGCTTTTCTCGACGTCAAGCAGTAATCTGTCTAACTGGAAGAATCCCCGTGCGGACGAACTGATTGAAAAAGGCCGCTCGATCATTGACCCGAAGGATTCGGTTGAGATCTACAAGGAACTGTTCAACCTTATCGATGATGAGCGACCGACACTTCCGTGCTATTTTGATGAGATCATCGTTGGATTAAACAAGAAGGTTGAAGGCTTTATCCCCAGAGCCGACGGCATTCATGTTTTTGGCAACCTGACCTGCCGTGAATAGTCCACATTACAGTTGATCAAAGATTCCGGGAAATGCATTCGTACGTCCGCATATCCCGGATACAATCTCAAACGCGGAGCGCACAGAGGAGTCTTTAACAATGAATACTGAAAAGTACATGGAATTTGGCGTTTCTCTAGATAATCTCATGCATCATCTGAAAGAGATCTGTCGCTGGGAGCGCCTTTCTGGCAGCCCAGAGGAACTTCAGGCCTTTCAATACCTTGAATCTGAATTCAAAAAAATAGGGGTTGAGACGGAACTTGCGTTCTGTGACGCGTATATTAGCCTTCCCCGTTCAGCGAAGCTTTGCGTCGACGGACACTCAATTACCTGCCGTACGGCTTCAATGGCGAAAAGCACCCCACCTTGCGGCGTAAACGGGACACTCGTTTACGCCCCGACGGAAAATGACGTCAATGAGGTGCTATGCAAGGACAAAATTGTTTTGCTCGGAGGTTCTGCATCATTCGGTGCGATTCACAGGGCATGGAAATGCGGAGCGGCTGCGGTCATTGGAAATAATGGCGAGCTGTTTCATGAGAAAATCATATCCAATGCATGGGGGTCTCCGACTCCTGAGTCAAAAGAGCTGATTCCTGATATCCCCTATGTTTCTGTAGTGGATAACGACTTTAAAGCGATTTTGAAGCTTCTGGAGGAAGGACGTCCACTCAACGCTCATGTAATGACGCTTGTCGATACAGGCTGGAGAAAGATACCGCTACTTATCGGAAATGTCTACGCAGTAAGGCCTACAGACGATTATGTGATGTTCAGCGGGCATCTTGATTCATGGTATTACGGAGCTACGGACAATGGTACGGCCAACTGCATCATGATGGAACTAGCCCGTATTGCAATGGCTAACCGTGACAAACTTGCCAGGAATCTGAAAATTGTTTATTACTCAGGTCATTCACACGGACGTTACGCCGGCTCCGTATGGCATGTCGATCATTGCTGGCAGGATATTCATGATCACTGCGTGCTGAATGTCAATATCGATATCATCGGTGGCAAGGGAGCAACAGATCTGACGCGCTCTATTATTATGCCTGAGGTCCGGGATGTCGCTGCAACATTTATCAAGGCACATACAGGGGTTGATTTCAAAGGTGGACGTTGCGGTCGAAACGGCGACCAGTCATATTACATCGCTGGTGTGAGTAGTGCATTTTCTTCCTTCTCAAAGCAACCACATCCGGATAATCTTGAGAACAAACACGCTCAAACGCGTTCTGGAGCGTATGATTTTGGCTGGTGGTGGCACAACGAGGAAGACCTGATTGACAAAGTCGATCCAGAATTCTTCCTTAGGGACGCTAAGATTTTTGCATCTTTCGTAATGTATTTCCTCTTGAGCGAGATAATCCCCCTTGATTTTAGGAAGACGGCTCATGAACTTCGCGACCTTCTTACTCTGTGGACAGAAAAAGCAGGGCAGCGTTTTGACCTCAGTGTACCCATAAGTCTATCTGAAGAACTTATAGAAGTGTGCGACACCTTTTACGCGAAGGCCCCTTGCAACGTACAGCATTTCAACGAAACATTGAAGGACCTGGGGCGTGTTCTTGTCCCGCTTAACTATACTACAGGTAACTTGTACGAAAACGATTCAGGCATTCCGCTTCCCCCCATGCCATCGTTGATGAAGATTGACGATCTTTTGAAGGTCCCTCAAGGGAGCGATGAGGAGAAGGAAATTTTGGTTGCTCTGACGCGGAAACGGAATTATGTGATTGACAGTTTTACGAGAGCGACTCGGATCATACGGAGTTATCTGGCGGGGGATAAATAACTCCAGAACGTAGCGACCGACGCCGCCGTACGACAATCAATTTATTTGAATTTTCACAGGCAATTCTGTTCTAGAGTGTGTGACTCATGACGGAATTGCCTTTTTAAACGAACTAGAGGTGTTGCTTTATGGATGTTGAATTGATGAGTGCAGTGAAGAAATATATTGACAACAACAGGCAGTGTCTCCTCGATGACTGGATGAAACTAATCGCTCAACCAAGTGTCAGCGAGACAGGTGAAGGCATCGAAGAGTGTTGCACGATGATCGTCGAAAAAATGAAGTCAATTGGTCTGGAAGTGATAAAGCACCCCATCAAGCCTTATCCTGCCATTGAAGGGCGCTGGGGGGATGATCCTAATAAGCGTACTATTCTTATCTACGCTCACTATGACGTAAAACCTGTAGCGCCACTTGATCAATGGCGCACACCACCGTTTGAGCCGACTATTATCGACGATAAGGTCTACGGCCGTGGCTCAGCAGATAACAAGTCACCATTGATGGCACATCTTGAAGCTATTGACTTCTTGCTTAAAGAAACTGGCGAGTTGCCTGTAAATGTGATTTGTCTGTTTGAGGGGTGTGAGGAAAGCGGCAGCCTTGGGCTGCAGGAGTTTCTAGCACAGAATCGTGAGCGACTGAAAGCCGATTTGGTTTTCTTCTCAGATGGCCCAAAGGACCCCGGCGGTCTTCCGATCATTGCACTCGGTTGTAAGGGAACGCTGGAAGTTACACTTCGTGTGCGTACGATGAACAAGAATGTTCATTCACGTTACGCGCCTGTGCTTCCGAATGCAGCATGGCGTCTGGTCGAGTTGCTGAATAAATTGAGAACGGGCGATACTGTCAACGTGCCAGGTTTTTATGACCATATTCGTGCGCCACACCCGCGCGAGTACGAAATTTATGCTTCTATGCCTAGTTCAGCAGCCGATCTGGAACGTATCTACGAGACAAAAGTGGACACGTTCGGTCGTGAATTTTACGACCGCCTCAACAATACGCCCACATTCTGTATCTCAAAAATATCAGGTGGCGCTAACGGCGTCGTACCTGCAACGGCTGAAGCGACAATCAATGTGCGCCTTGTCCCTGACCAGACACCTGAAGACATGTTCGACAAGATCGAACGCTATATTCGCGATCTGGGCTATGACGACGTGGAAGTCTCCGGGCGCGGAGATGGAATCCCCCCGTCCAAAACTGACGTGAGCACACCGTGGCTATCTGTCGTGGAGAAGGCCACAAAAGACATCTATGGGAACTATGTAATATATCCAATTAGACCATCAAGCGCACCGGATTTCCTGTGGACAAGTGTTCTTGGGCTGCCAGCCATCCAAGTGCGGTGGAGTGACCCCGACTCCGACAACCACGCCCCCAACGAGAAGCTCTCGATTAAGGAGTACTTTGACGGAATCGCGCTGACGATTCTAGTACTTAATAGAGTTGCTGAAGCTAAAATCTAGAGGAATTTAGTCTATCCGCCAAATATGATAACAACCAGACATTGAGGCCCACCGGCTCTGTTGGTGGGCCTCTTATTTATTCAAGGCTTTTGATAAACGTCATTAGCTTTTATTACTCGCCGCATTGGCAAGGCTTAGAAGTGATCTAGAGATAAAACGTCGGTACAATCGGACTGACGCCCAAAATGATCCAAAGAATCCAGAAATTTCTATAAAAGATTCCTAGTAAAAATACACGACAAGCGTGGCGGTGAGCTGACGTGTATAAAAATTCTTTATATAAGCCCGGATCTTCTGGATCATGTATTAAGCAAATACAGCTGTAGACTGCATTTATAGAGATCCAGACATTTTGGGGTATGCCGACGGCTGGCAGGATGCAGCTTGGCCGTCTTTGTGGTGCAACCTGAACAAAGAAATGGGTGCATTCCTCCTGCTGTCATGGTACACGAGCAAAGGTTCATTCCATAGTCGTGCATGGCGGTGCAAACGGTCGTTAAGCGGTGCCCAACAGCCGTTAGGCGGTGCAGCGGTCGTTAAGCGGTGCCCAACAGCCGTTAGGCGGTGCAGCGGTCAGTCGGCGGACCCCAGCGGCCGATCGGCGGTGGAAACTGTCGGTAATCTGGCAGATTATTAAATCTAATCATGACCAAGGAATTAACTTTGTAGATTGTCCTACAAGAGTCATAACTTACGGAGATTTAGCCACAGCGTCACGGACTTTTTGCCACACCATCACGCTATTTCAGCCACACTGTCACAGAGCAGAGCCACACTTGTTAAACAGAGGAACATCTTCAAGGCTGCGCAGGTTTTCTCGATCAAATCTGAACAAATAATGAGCAGTAATCATTATTTGTTGATTTTTAGGAGGTAGATATTTATGAGAAAATTTCCATTTTCAGAGTTAATTAGTTCCAAGGTCCGCACAGTTGACGTTCAGGGCAAGACCTATTTCGTCGCCAAGGATTTCTGCCAGAGCATTGGGATCAAGGATCACAAGAAGGCCACGGCGAACTTTTACGAGGAGGACACGATGTACTGGAAGGTGCCAACGAACGGCGGCGTGCAGGACATGATTGTCATCTCGCCGAAAGCGTGTCTGATGTTGATCTTCAAGAAGGTGTTGAGGGCAGGCTGTGACGAAGAGAGCACCGTGTTTCATGTAGGTGAGGAGCTGCTGGAGGGGCTGCTGGCAGGGGTAGCTTAAAAGAATGTCAATAATGGATTTTAATTACAGATGGCAACTAAGCCGGAGCGCTTTCTCCGGATATGGGGGTATCGTTACTCTGATACAAAGTTATTCATAAGCTCTCAGAGAAAATGTCATATCAAATAGAAAAATGAGAAACAACTATAAAAATTAAAAGAACTAAAAGTACAGAAAATGTTTTTGCTAAGCTGAAAGGACGGCCCAAAAGCCGTCCTTTTTTCTGTGAATTTGTTAGAATCTCAGCAATGGAACGGTGCTTTTCAGTACGTTCCGGGCATGTTCCAGCAACAGATTCAGTTATTGCAGGTTTTTTCTTCATCTGGAACGGTCTGGAACGATTGGAATCGTTTTTGAAATTTCAACTCGAAGAAGGCAGGATGTGATTAAGCGAGCATAATGCTTTATGTCGGGGAAGAGCTGCTGGAAGGGTTGTTGGCGGGAACTGCCTAAAACAGATTATTCTAAAGTGAGGATAAGAGAGTCGCAAATGCTAGCCATAAAGAGCAACGACATTAGTCTATTAAATGCATCCACATGGAAAACCTGAAGCGGACTCCATGTTTTTCGCAAACCTGGGACAAAAATGCACTTGACGTGGAGTAAACTTAATTTTGTAGAATTTAATTAAGGAGGGGATGAATATATGAAAAGGCCAGTCATCGGGATCACGTGCAATTATTTAAAGGATATTCCCGACGCTGTACAGGCGGGGATAGCTGCACCAGGGCAATCGTGGGAGCTAATTGCGGAGGACTACATACAGGCGATTGAAAATGCGGGCGGCATTTCGGTCATTCTTCCTGTTCATGCCCATTTTGAAAAGTGTTCGGATGTACTTGAACGACTCAACGGCGTGCTTATCTCGGGCGGAAACGACGTTTCCCCGAGTCTTTACGGTGATCGTTTTGATCCTAAATGTGGTCTCTTAGATGCGGAGCGGGATGACTTTGAGATTGAGTTAACTCGAAGGGCAATCAATCTGGGTATCCCACTTTTGGGCATCTGCCGTGGCGTTCAGCTGATGAACATTGTGCATGGCGGTACCCTGTACCAGGATTTACCCTCTAGTGGTTATCCGAGCCACAGTATCTGGAGCGGGGATCGGAACAATCCGACACATCGTACTGTATTCCCAGAGGGGTCCCCGTTGCGCGGTATTCTGGGATGTAACGAGACATGGGTTAATTCGTTCCATCACCAGGCAATCAAGGAACTTGGGGAAGGACTGGCTGTTGCGGCCATCAGTGAAGGTGATGGTGTTATTGAGGGCGTATATCGCCCCGACAGTGATTTTGCTGTGGCTGTGCAATGGCATCCGGAGATGATGCCCGGGCATGATGTCCAGAAAAAAATCTTTACGGCTTTTATCGCTGCAAGCGGTAAGAAAGGGGAGTGAAAGGAGTGTACAGAGAAGAGATCAAAGCGCTTAGTTCAGATATAGTCGAGATGTTCCGCGACTTTCATCGTCACCCGGAAACGGGATACAGTGAAGTGCGAACGGCGGGTATCGTTGCCGATTATCTGCGCAATTGCGGGCTTGAGGTAAAGGAAAACATAGCATTAACCGGCGTCGTGGCGGTCCTTGATTCCGGCCGTCCTGGCAAGACACTCATGATCCGTGCTGATATGGATTGTCTAGAGGTACGGGAGTTGGCAGAGACCGGGTATGAATCACTCAATGAAGGGAAAATGCATGCCTGCGGCCATGATTCTCACGTCACGATGCTTTTAGGAGCAGCTAGGGTCCTCTCTCGTCATAAAGACAGCTTTGACGGAAAGATTAAATTCGTCTTCCAGCCAGCTGAAGAAGGCATCCCCGCAGACATGAAAGAAAAAGTCCGTGCTGCCGGATATGATGGTGAGGGAGGGGCCGGGTTCATGATCCATGAGGGCGTTCTTGAAGGCGTCGATGCATGTGTAATCATGCATGTGCAACCGGCTTTGCCTGTCGGATCTGTCTCGATTGCTCGGAAAAATGCCTGTGCCTCAAGTGATATCTTCAGGATTGAGTTGCGCGGCAAGGGTGGTCATGGAGCGCAACCTCAAAATGCCGTTGATCCGGTGCCTGCTCTCGCTGAACTTCTTACTGCCATCCATATGCTCCCGACCCGTGAGGTCAGCGCTCTTGAGACGTGCGTTCTGTCAATCGGTTCCGTGGAAACGCCGGGGTCGGTCTGGAATGCGGTAGCAGAGAAAGCCTGCCTTGCTGGTGGCATACGTACGTTCAGTACCCCGGTCAGAGATCATCTGAACAGACGTGTGCGTGAGCTTGCTGAAAACATCGCAGCTGCAAATCGCTGCACTGCATCTGTGTCACGTGTCGTCGGCTACGCTCCCTGTATCAATGATGAAACGATTGCCGCTGCGGTAGCAGAGAGTTGCCGCTCTATATTTGGCAGTGACAACGTGGTCTACGGTGATGCCCCGGCGATGACTTCAGAAGACTGCGGCGCCTACTTGGAAAAGGTTCCCGGTGCATTTTTCTGGCTTGGCGTAGGTACTGGACCGTCTGCTCCACCCTTGCACAGCCCATACTTCACGCTTGATGTGGATGCGCTTGTCCTTGGAGTAGAGACGCATGTGACTAATGCTATTTCACTTTTGAAGTTCCTCAATAAGAAAGGAGAATAAAAATGTCACAGAAGAGAAAACCCCTCAACTCAGTTGCGTTGCTGTTCTTCATCATCATCTTTGCAGCTGTTCTCACGTGGATCATACCAGCCGGTACCTATCAACGGACTACTGTTAACGGACGTCCTGTTGTAGATCCGCAGAGTTTTGCTTTTATCGACGCGAAGCCCGCAACTCCGCTTGATGTATTGCTTGCTGTACCTTCAGGAATGGTAAACGCCGTACATCTGGTCATTGCGGCCCTGATGATTGGCGGAGGACTGGCCTGCATCCAAGCGTCTAATGCATTGAACGTTGGTATTTCAAGGGTCATAAAGAAGGTAGGTCTTGCACGCGGAAATCTCATCTTGGTCGTCCTGTTCGTTATTTTTGCCTTAATGGGAGGATTCCTTGGATTTATAGAAGGTTCGATCCCTTTCATCCCTATAGCGATATCGATTGCTCTTGGGCTTGGCTATGATGCTATCGTTGGTGTCGCGATTGCCGTTGTCGGTGCAATTTCTGGCTTCACTTGTGGACCATCCAATCCATTCACAGTAGCAGTTGCACAGTCTATCGCCGGACTTGATATCTATTCGGGATTGGGACTGCGTATGGTCATGCTTGCTGTCATTCCGACGTTGTGCCTTATCTACATTCTCCGCTATGCGGGAAAGGTCCGCAGGGACCCAACGAAAAGCCTTGTTGCTGATGTTGATGTATCGGACCTTGCCTTTGACGCGGAAAAGTTTGAGTCCTTGCCGTTCACTACAGGACATATGCTCGTCCTTCTTTCGCTTGTAGCGGGTATTGGTTTTTATGTCTATGGGGCCGTGAACTGGCGTTGGGGTTTTCCTTACTTAGGCGCGATGTTCCTCTTGATCGGCATCGTTTCCGGTGCCATCAGCGGACTGGGTGTAAACGGCACGACTGAAACATTCCTTAAGGGCGCTGCTGGAATGGTAGGCGCAAGTTTTATCATGGGGGTGGCATACGGTATTTCTTGGGTCCTCACGAACGCTAAAGTGCTTGATACCATCGTTTACTACCTTTCGCGTCCGCTGGCTGGCCTTTCACCTGTCGTCTGCTCGGTTGGCATCCTCATCGTCATCGGGATTATCAATCTGTTTATCCCATCCGGTTCCGGCAAGGCCTTGATTGTGATGCCGATTGTCCTTCCGATTGCTCAGATTGTCGGGATCGAAGCACAGACAGCCATCCTTGCTTATCAGTTCGGCGACGGCATCACCAACTTATGCACGCCACTTCTGGGCGTACTGCTTCTGGCCCTTGGACTTGGCCGTGTTCCCTTCTCTAAGTGGGAGCGTTTTATCCTGCCGCTCTCGGTGTTATTCTTCATCGTCGCGGCTGTCTTTATGGTTGTCGCGATGAAGATTGGCTATTGTTAGGTTTGTGCTGTTTTGCAGGAGAAGGGGAGGGTCCCTTCTCCTGTTTTTGTTTGTTGCTATAATAATCGAGTAAAGATTCATGGCGAGAAGAGGGAGAGGATTAAGTATGAAGATAGGAGAGCTTTCACGTTTTAGTGGTGTTTCTCGGGATACGATTCGTTATTATGTGTCGCTCGGACTCCTTTCGCCGCAGCAGAAGAACAGGCAGTACAGCTTTTCCAACAAAGATCTTGATGACCTGCTTGCCATTGAAAAATTCAAAGGGTGGCAGTTTACGCTCCATGAAATCGAGACCGTGATGAGGATTAAACGTACATCGAATTGGATCGAACCTTCTGCAGTGCGGGAATTCACCCTCCTGATGAAGAAGAAACGTAGCGAACTGGACGCCAAGATACTTCAGATGCAGTCTTCGCGTAATATGATCGATCAGGAACTGATGTCTCTGCTATCGAAGCGCGAGACGGCACCGTATGTCAGCACAGGAGTCCCTCTGAAAGCATTGCCGCTGTTGCAGTGCCCACGCTGCGGTGCTGATCTCTCTCTTGAACAGGCAAGTATTTCAGGAAAATATGTTCATAGCGGTCGTCTGACGTGTAAGTGCGGTTACGAGGCAGATATAGAGAACGGAATCATTGATACCGGTAATCGTTATCTCGGTGCCCATGATCGTCCTGACCTTGAGCGTGAGCTCTACCGTACGCTGTGCAACGATCTCCTGCGCATGTACCAGATTTGCTCTTGCTATATCCGGCAGCAGTTGGATTCCCTTGATCTTTCTGGCAAGATTGTATTTGAAGGATGTGTAAACGGCTATTTCTTTCTCTATAACCATCTTGCAACGCTACCGAAAGACTGTCTGTACGTAGTGGTTGATAAGTACCCGCAGATGCTGGCAATGTATAAAGACCTGATTGAAAAGCTTTGTTCGGGGCACGATTTTCTCTATATAGCAGACGCCAATGCGGAATGGCCCTTTAAACGACACTCTGTTGATGTTTTTTTAGAGTTTTTCAGCACGACCGAATACGAGTTGTATCACGAAAATTCGTTTATCCGTGATTCTGCAGAATATCTTGCAGATGAAGCAGTCACAATCGGCAGTTACATGGAGTTGCGTCCTAACGCTAGAACGAGGGAGCTTATCAGGCAGAAATATCCTGAGAGTTCCTCCCATGCTTATACATTTACCGACCTTCGCAAAGACATGGAAGAATTTGGTTTTACTGTCGAGAGCAGTATAGCCGGTACAGTGCAGAAGACACAAAATCGCTTCAGTTTCGAATGCCATGTTGACGGAGAAGAAATGAAATTTATTACCTTTACAGGGTACAGAAATAATCAGAAGTCATGATAATCTATCATCATGTCGACGCATTCATTTATGGTCCATGACTAACAGGTTTTGTCACATGTGATAATTGAGGTGATGAATTTATATTAGGTATAGAATCCTCATCGTGTAGTTTCTCATTTTATTGTTCAGACAGAGATTAATATGTAACAGCTTGAATGAAGTAAATAGATTGATACAACTAAAGGCAATCTCACTTCATAAAAACTGAAAAGGAATGAACTCCCAAACGACCGGATCACACACCTGCTTTTAAACAAACTCGCGGGTCTGTGCATGGCTTAAAGAGTGATGGCTCAAAAGTTTTGATGTGCAATGCCTGGGTGGAACGATGATGCCTGGGATGGTTCCGTTCATGTTCCAGGTGCGCATAAAGATATAACCGGTCTTTATGTACTTGAACCATCTTTATATCCTGCTTTTACGGGAGGAAGGTCTGAGAGATTTTTTTCTCAGACAGGAAAATTTTTTTATTCAAAGCAAAAAAAGGTTAGGACATACGAGGGGGGATAGATAGATTTCTTCCAGTCTGCTCATAATAATGGCCAGCTCCGTCGAATCATCTTTCCGTTCATATATATTATTCCAATGAAATCATCAAAGATGATTTCAAGCAGTCGGACGTGCTATTGCGTTCTGGCTGCTTATTTTTATGTTAGACGTGCTTTTGTATGTCAAATCAATATTGCTATCATATGTGATTCATCGTCGTTTAATCAAAATGAGCCAGAAGAGAATTAATCTTTCTGGACGATGTAAACAACACTACTTATCATCTTCCCATTCATATATATATTATTAAAATGAAATCATCAAAGATGATTTCAAGCAGTCGGACGCAGCAATGCGTACCGACTGCTTATTTTTATGTGTGGGAGGAATTGTTATGGTTATTGGAAATGCGTGTCGTATTGGAATGTGGGAGTTTGGCCAGCTCCGAACAGTGGAGTGCTCCATGCACGGAAGCCCTGCCGCCATTGGTAAGGTTCTCTTGGGTTATGACAGCAATGAGGTCAAGAGCCTTCTGTCAGAAGGAGACCTGGTACTGCTGAACATGTCGGCGTGGACCTCGATCTTCTACCGCCGCCAGTTGGGGAAGCCAAAGGCTGAAACCTTGTCCCAACTGCACAACAGCCCCCTGGATGTTTTCAAGGATTTTCCCAATGTCAGGCACTTGTACCTTCTGGGCAGTGATGAGAAGTGGTACTACTACACCCGCAGTGAGGCATGGCATGAGTTTGAGCTGCAACTCGTAGTGCCGAAGAGAGACTACCACCTGTACCGGGTCTTCATGGTCCAGGGCGCTCGTACCGGAGATCAGACACACGAACTTGTCGGGTATGAATCAGCCCAAACACCGGAAGAAGCAGCCTACCTCGCTGCTCGTGGATCACGACTTTACAGGAAAAGACTCATCGCAGTCCTCTGTAATTCAACGGAAGAACCAGTCCTTGAATCTCACCTCAAACGCTGGTCCGTTGTGGATGACAAGCGCAGGCACGAAAAACCTGCCTATTGGCGCGGACTGGCATCGACTGTTGAGGAAGCACTGGCACTGGCAAAGGTCTGCTGGACCAACAGGACCATCCTGAAGTGGGACCGTTCATACCGCTGGTGCAATCCCGCCGCTGAATGTGTGTCTGAGGCGGTTTAATGAAATACAGTTCTCTAAGAAGGAGTCTGGCTCAAGTCAGGCTCCTTTTCTTTTACGTAGAAAGGAGGAGAACACCATGCAGACCCAAAAAGAAATACGTGCTGAACTTAAACGCCTTAGCCACCAGATCATCGAACTCAGAAAAGAGCTGAACATCATCAGCCCCAAAAGCACCAAGCGCAATTACAACGGCGTCGTCCTTTACGATGGCCCCAGCCTTATTGATGGAGCCCCCATCGTCGCCATAGCCACAGGCCTTATCTGGCCCAGCCTCAACAGGAAGACCGGAGACATGGTGCACGTCTGGATCATGAGAGCAGACCTGCCTCCGGTAGAAGCCGCCATTGAAGACCACGATAAAAGCGTCTGCGGTGAGTGCCAGTTGAGGAAAGATCCCGACGGGAACCGAATCTGCTATGTGCTTCTTCATCAGGCACCAGCAAGCATCTGGCGTAACTGGGCCAGAGGGGAGTACGCCCAGCTCAGCGACTATCCCGAGGCCATCTCACTCATGTCAAGGAAATCAGTTCGGCTTGGGGCCTACGGAGACCCCGCGGCTATCCCTTATGAATTAGTGCTTCCACTTTTGCAGGAATCCTCGGGAGTGACCGGATATACCCATCAGTGGAAAAAAGATTTTGCCTGTCCATGGAGGGAAATCCTCCAAGCCAGTTGTGAAACACGACGTGATGCAGAACTGGCAGTTCAGAACGGATGGCACTATTACCGGATTATTTCCACTTTTGAAGAGGCGCAGAAAGACGAGATCTTCTGCCCAGCGAAATCTGGTTTTGCCCAATGCTCCTCATGCGGCATGTGCAACGGGAGAACTGCGAACATCGTAACAGTCGTCCATGGCAGGGGAAGGAGATTTTTCAAGCGACTGTTCAGTGAAGGAAAGGAGAGTGCGTAACCATGAAGCCGATACCTTTTGGTGAAGCAGTCTCAGGCCTTATCACCATCACTGTCGAAGACGGCAAAGAGTACACAGGGCTGTTCTCGGACATTCGTGTCAGCAGGGACACCGTTCCAAAGGGACTTTATGCCTATGACCTCCGTGATGACGACGATTGCAGCTATACGCCATGCCAGGTCCAGAAATTTGTCATGGTCAATTACCTCGGGACCATCATCACGAAGACACCGATCGTGAATATCGACAGCGGACCTTGCGTCATCGACAGTTACTTCCCGGAGATGGACGAGAAGTCCGAGTACAACCGGTATTTCGAGAATAATGCTGTTCTGGAAAAAGAGGGGAGATGAACATGGCACGACCGGCACGACTTTACGGTGATTTTCGCAAAGGTCCACTGATCCAGTGGAGCATTTTTGACAACGACACCCTTGTCTGGACTGGGATGGCGCGCAGCTATCCCGAAGCATTAAGAAAAATGAAGGAGGAAAAATCCAATGGAAGAAAAACTGGAAAACCGCGCAAGCGTAAGCAGCAGTGAAGCCATTGACAACAGTAACATCAACGACCGGATCCTCGATATGACCGAGCCCGAGCTGAAAGAATTGGGAATCGTCTCAGGCCTGGACAACGACCTGTATCACAAGGCATATGGCTTGAGCTGTTCCAACTTGAAGATCATGCTCAGGAGTCCCGCCCACTATCATGCTTCAATCCTGTTCCCCCAGAAGACCACGGCTGAAATGCAGTTGGGGTCAGCACTTCACACGTCAGTCCTCCAGCCCGACCTCTTTGACGAGCAGTACATGGAATTGCCCAAACTCGACCGTCGTACCAAAGAGGGCAAGGAACTTTACAAGCAGTACAGCGAAAGCGGCAAGGTCCTTCTGGACAGCACCACCGTTGCGACAGTAGAGAAGATGAAGGAAAGCCTCATGCAGCACCCGATCATCTCGTCAGTCCTGTCCTCTGGAAGTCCCGAACTGAGCTGCTTCGGTTGTCTTCCGGAGTTCCCCCATACTTTGGTGAAGTGCCGTCCTGACTGGTACAACGAAGAATTGGGAGTTTTGCTTGACCTGAAAACTGCATGTGATGCTTCACCCAAAGCATTTTCCAAGGCTAGCGCGGATTATCTCTATCACTTGCAGAATGCGTTGTATCAAGATCTTTTCTCTCACGTCAGCGGTAAACACATTCAGGCATTTCTCTTTGCAGTTGTTGAGAAGGAACCTCCGTATGCCGTGGCCCTGTACCAGCTTGATGCCGATGCGGTTGAGAAGGGGAGAGAACTCTACCGTAAAGCCATCCTTGCCTACAATGACAGTCTTGAACGTAATTACTGGGTCGGGTATTCCCCGAGGATCGAAATCTTGCAGCTCCCGGCATGGGCGCTGGTGTCCTGATGGAAGGAGGAAAAAGAAATGTCCACTAATACCGCATTGGCACCGCAGCAGAAAAAGGAAGTCGCTACTGCTACGGAAGCCGCAGAAGTCAGCAAATCTGTTCGTACAGTCTCTCCCTTCGACAACCATAATGCTTTTGTTGAGGCGCAGAGAATCGCAAACCTTCTGTGCTCTTCGAGCATGGTCCCCTATAACTTCCAAGGTCAGAGCAACCTTGGTAATTGCGTGATAGCCCTTGAGATGAGCCGCAGGATGAACATGTCCGTGCTGGCAGTCATGCAGGGGATGTACGTGATCAAAGGAAGACCGGCATGGAGCTCACAGTTCATCGTTTCAGCCATCAACAAGTCTAATCTCTTTACGCGGTTACAGCTTGAGACGGAGGGCGAGGGGAACAGCTTACGTTGCCGTGCGTGGGCTTTTGAGAGGTCAACCGGCAAAAAGCTCATGGGGATCTGGATCACGATGGAGATGGCGCAGAAGGAAGGATGGATCTCTAAAGAGGGATCAAAGTGGCGAACCATGCCTGACCAAATGATCCGGTATCGTGCTGCCACGTTCTTCGGGAGACTCTATTGCCCTGATATCCTCATGGGACTGTACGCCCCTGATGAGGTTGAGACATTCAACAGTACACCACCGGCTGTTATGCCAGTTTCTCCGACTTCATCTACTGTTACTGCCAGCATCACCGGAACCATCGGGCAGCTTAATGCACTTGTCCAGGAACGTGATGCGGAACCCGAACAGGCAGAAATCTTTGATGCTGTAGGTGCGCGCTAAAAACAACAACGAAAAGAGGCTGCTGAACTCTCACGTCGGGAGAACGGCAGCCTCCATTTTTATCTGAAAAGGAGATCATACATGTTCAGTTGCGGAAAACTTGTTGCAGTGGGCATTTTGCTTGCAGTGTTGTATCCGTCCAAGGCTAAGGCTTTAACTCTGGAAAGCAGTATCGCGGCTACCCGTTCTGCCTTCGTACAGACCTATCGTGCCTCATGGCAGAGCAGGGGCATGGAGCAAAAATTAGGTAGGATTGTTAAGACTGCCGTGCATGATCAGACGAAGGATTTCCTTTGGGGAACCCGCGCAGTACGGTTGCTCTTCAATCAGGGACACGTGGTCGATCGGATTCAATCGGACATCTCCAACGATTTCTCTGACGAATATGACCGGCTGCTCGCCGCCGTCGAAGAACAGTTTGCCGGCGACTTCCAAAAACTCTTGGTGTCGTTCTATCAGAAGGCTGCTGCCAGCGCCGTTTCGGAGGCAATCAGTCCTTTTGAGAAAGCGTTTATCAGGCAGAGTTCTTCAATCCTTTTGGAAGACCGCGGCACGAAGCTGACCGAACAGTTGAACCGTGAAGTCTCCAAGAAATATCCGCGGCTAATCCTCTCTGGCAGTGCTATCGGTATCGGTCTGACCACGACGTTCTTCCGTGACCGGTTGGTAACTATGCTCGTGGAAAAAATCGGTGTGGAGGCCATGACTAAGGGGATCAGCAAGAAGGTGATCTCTACCGCAGTACCTGTGTTTGGAGTTTTGATGACGGCGTGGGGCACCTACGATTTCCTTAACATGGCTTACCATGCCGAGGATCAGTTGGTGAAGTCACTGCTAAAAGGATACTCAGGACTTTATACAAATGAGGCCCCAGAGCAGTTCTGGCTCACGATGAAGGACATCGTTCAGGATACCTTTGAACAGGCACAGGCGAACATTGTTCTGGACCAGGCGAGGGCGAAGGAACTCTCAAATAATCAATCTGTACAGGTCTTTACTGAGCACATGACGCATGATGAATCCATCCGTTTTGCCGAAAGGCTGGCTGTTATCTCGCGCGAGGTCGGCATCGAGGTCAACGACGTAGAGTTCATCAAGCGTTTGGGCGTCATCGTTCGGTCCCTGCCCGATAGCCAGTTTCGCAAGTTCGTTCTTCTGCTGACCGTGGTTGAGCCCCTTCAGCTCAAAGGCTGGCTTGAAGTCACTTCAGTTCAGGATCTGATGGAACTGAGTGATGTGCTGCCGAAATCCATCTGGTCGCAGTACGCACCAGACAAAGAATCTCTGATGACGCTAACGTGGGTAGCCAGTGCACTGCCTAATGCTTCGAGAAATGCCGCAGCGAAAATCTCGGCTGAAGCCTTGAGTTGGATACGCAATGAGCTCCCGATACGTTATGCCATGCAGCTCTTGAAGGTCGGCATGACGACCAGTGAGATTGAACAGGAAGTGCTCCGGCTGAAAAAACTGCCGAAGAACAAAAGGCAGCCATGGCAGAGTGAGGGCAGCTATGCCGTGAGTCGTTTCGTGTCGATCTGCAAGTGGATTGGCATTGCGGTCTTGACGCTGGTACTGATCGTCGTTCTGCTCAGGGTGTATTGGTATTTCTTCGGCATCAACGCAGTCCGTGAGCCGGTCACTTTTGAGCCCTATGGACATGAATTCAACGACAGGAAGCGTCGATAAAGAAAGGAGTAATTCTAATGGCACACATGATTTACGTCTTGAACATCGATGACTTTGGCATGTCGGACGAGGACCTGATCGGACGCGTAGAGACAGCCCTGTATAATGATGACACTTTAAAGTATCAGGGCATTGATTGCGTCTTCCCGGCAAAAGAGGCGGAGTACATCATGTCGGACTTCAATGAACTGAAAAGCTTCCTTGATGAAAAACTCCGCATGAAGCTGAAGACGAATGTCCTTAAAAATGTTCTTTTGAAGCGGTATCTACAAGCGGAGATCTGGCTGTTTAAGTGCCTGGATACGAGCGTAGAGGGACTGATGAACCTGATCACGGCAAAGCCAAAGATCGTTGACAAGCTTGAAGGGCATGGTGATGCAATCTTTATTTTGCCGCAGAAGCCGGAGTTTTTCCTTGGTTATGGGGATTTTTTGGATCAGTTGTTCCTGTATTGCATTGCTGTAAGGAAGGAAGTGAAGGTGAGACTGATCAAGGGGTATAAATATTATAACTGATTGTCGATTCCCTAAATCATTATATTTTTAGAAGTCGAAATTATTAACAGAAGCGTAGGGGCACTGAATGTTCCGCAATCTAGTGCCCCACTTTTAATTTCGGCTGGTCTGTGATAAGATTTAACTTCATAAGGCGATTTTAGATTTGATGAAGGTCAGAGAAATCATTGTTTTATTTTTGCATTGATTATCTTTTTGTGTTGTCACTGATTTGGTAACTAATTTGTTATGTGACTCTATGCAAATGCTGATTTTCTGATACTCTAAAATTAAACGCTATAGATTGCGCGTGAATGCGTAACGATTTTCAGGAGGTCATCAGAACCATGGCAGATATCGTCGATACCAGTAAATTTTATCCGGGCATGAAGCTGAAGTGGCAGGGCGGACTTTGGGAAGTCGTCGAGTGCCAGCATCACATGAAGGGCCGCGGCGGCGCGGTGCTGAAGTGCAAGATGCGCAACCTCGACACCGGCAGCATTTCTGAGAACAGCTTCGTCTCCGGCAACGACAAGTTCGAGCGCGTCGTCTTTGACGAGAAGCCCGCGCAGTACAGCTATAAAGACGGTGACAACTACGTTTTCATGGATATGGAGAGCTACGACGAGGTGCGCCTGAGCAAGGAAGTCCTCGGCCCCGCGCTCAACTATCTTACCGACAACCTTGAAGTCAGCCTTGACATGTACGAAGGCCGCGTGATGGGCATCACCCTGCCCAACAGCGTCGTGCTCAAGATCATCGACACGCAGCCGAACTTCAAGGGCGACACGGCTTCCGGCGGCGGCAAGCCTGCGACGCTTGAGACGGGCATCGTCGTGAACGTGCCCTTCTTCGTCGCCAACGGCGAGAGCATCGTCGTCGATACGCGCTCCGGCGAATACATCGAGCGCGTCAAGAAGTAGACGCAACCGTTTTTCACGACCGTTTCCGCGCACTTCGCGAACGGCCGGTGCAAGGAGGAAAACGCAATGGGTGCTCGTGACAGGATCGCTTATATCCGCGGCCTGCTGGACGCCGGCAGCGCTGCCGGCGGTCCGGCTCAGACTCTTTTTAGCGCGATCGTGGAAGCGCTTGAGGCTCTGGCGGACGAAAATGAGGAACTGCGCGGCAAGCTTTCTGAACAGCAGAAAGCCATCGACGATCTGAACTTTGTCTGCGAAGAGCTGGACGCCGATCTGGCCGATGTGGAATCGTGCCTTGAGATCGACGGCGTTGAAGAACCTGACGGTGAAGACCTGAAGGAAGACGATCTTGACAGTGAATACTGCGAGACTGTCTGTCCTTCCTGCGGACTTCACTTCTTCTGCCATTCATCGCTTCTGACGGAGGACGGCGAAGCCGAGTGTCCCGATTGCGCATGCCGGTTCAGACCGGAAGTGACACCGGAGGACGCCGGCGATGAATCTGATGGATGAAAACGGCCAGAACTCTGAGCCTGAATACAGTTCGGAGTTTGACCTTGATAAAGCTGTAGAAGAAGCCCGCAGCGAGGAAGAAAACGCCGGCGACAGCAAACTGCACATCTCCGAAGACGTTATCCAGGAGATCGCCAGGCGTGCGCTGACCCAGGTCACGTCGGTCGTGCCTGCCAGCTCCGGCTCGTCCGTGCTCGGACTGGGACGCAAGAACCCGGAAGGCGTCAAGATCTCGATCGTCGAAGAGGACAAGCAGTCGCAGATCTCTGTCGATGCGTATGTCCTGGTGCGCTATGGACTGCGTATTCCCGACGTGGCGTGGGATCTTCAGGAGTTTCTCAAGAATGAACTGGAAGGCTCTACCGGCTACGAGGTCAAGGCTGTGAATATTTACGTCCAGGGCGTTTATTTCGGTGAACAGGCCGCAAAAGAGGAAGAAACGCCGGAAGATACCGAGGCAAAGGCAGTACCCGCGCCTGCCGGAGAATGAAAACAATCAGCCGGCTCGTCTTCGGGCCGGCTGATTTGCTATTGACGAAGGAGGAGATGCGGTGTATCAGGATTTTGGAAAAACTCCTTACGGTTTTATCAGGATCGATACGCAGGCGATCGTCTCGCTTGTTTCACGCCATCTCCCTTCCGGCGCGCTGTGCACGGCGGTGCGGATGCGCCCCCACGACCGTCTCTGCCTCGTCGTCATCAGCGATCGCCGCGAGTTCTGGAGCAGAGAGGATGACCTGCGCCGCGCGCGCGCGATCACTGACGACCTTCGCGAAGCAGGGATGGAACTGCCGCGTCTGCGGTGGATACGGCAAAGCCGTTTCCCCGACCAGTCGCCGCTGGTAGAACGGCGGGCATATGATCAGCCCAGTTTCTGGATGAACACGGCCTGCGGCATTTACGCGGCTTTCGCGCTCTCGTGGAAAAAATTCCTGATCTATGCCGGGATCGCGCTGCTGGCGTGGCTGCTTTCTTTCTGGCTGACGGCCGGAGGCGGCTGGAACCGGCTTAAAAGGATCATCCCTTTTATGAAAAACGATAAATGACGAGAAGAGGTGCCTTTATGACGACAACGAATGAAGAGCATAATAAAAAGCGCATTCGCGATCACGAAGCGCGCATACGGCTCTTTCAGATCCTCTGCGCGCTCGAATCGGTAAAAGGAGGGCCTCTTTCTCAGGCAGAGATCGAATCGCGTTTCGAAGAGCTGTTTGTCCTTCCTGAGTCTGTGCCTGGAGAACCGTCTGCCCCTCCTGCGCCTGACAATGCCGAAGAGGATGAACAGGACAAGCGAGTTCCATTTGAGGAATTTCGCAGCACATGCGCCAAAGCTGCTGATGTCCAGAGCCTGTATCCGGAAGCAGACGGGCTGATTGAGCGCTATTCAACTGACTGGAAGGCTGCGCGGATGACGCTTGTTGATCGCACGATCATCCGTCTGGCACTTTACGAGGCGCTGATCGTCCGCAGCGTGCCGGTCTCGGTCGCGTTGAGCGAGGCGGTCCTGATCGCCAAGGAGTTCGGCGGGGCTGATTCAGCCCGTTTTGTCAACGGCGTGCTGGCCCGCATCGCCAGAGCCGTTGAGCAATGATCAGACGTTTTGCGGGGGGCCGGAACGAAGGTCGCGCTTTTTCAGTCGATGAAGTCGCTCTGCGCGTCCGCAACCTGATCGATTACGACGAGACGCTGGCACATCTGACCGTCGAAGGCGAATTGACGGATTTCAAGCGGCACGTCTCTGGGCATATTTATTTTACTTTAAAAGGACAGAACGCGTCACTGGCCTGCGTCATGTTCCGAAGCGACGCTGCCGGTCAGCTTCTTTGGCCGCAAGCGGGCGACCGCGTTTGCGTCGTTGGCAGCGTGAGGCTCTATGAAGCTCGGGGGACGGTACAGCTCTACGCGCGCAAATTATTTCCGCTTGGAGTCGGGGCTGCGGCCCGTGCTAAGGAAGAGCTCCGCGCCAGACTTGAAAAAGAAGGTTTGTTTTCTCCCGCCCGGAAGCGCCCGGTGCCGGCGTATCCTCGCGTCGTAGCCTGCGTCACGTCTGATACGGGCGCGGCGGTGCGCGATGTGATCAAGCAGTACCGAAGCCGCTATCCTTTAGCATCGCTGATCATCGTCCCCTGTCTGGTGCAGGGCGTCCACGCTGCTGAAAGCGCGGCGGCAGCTCTGCGCCGGGCCTGCGCTCTTGATGGTGTCGAGGCCGTGCTCCTCGTGCGCGGCGGCGGCGCGAAAGAAGATCTCAGCCCCTTTGATGACGAAGAGCTCGTTCGTGAGGTAGCGCGTTCGGCAGTCCCTGTCGTGACGGGGATCGGACATGAAATCGATGAGTCCCTCTGCGACCTGGCCGCAGACCGTCGCGAGCCGACGCCGACGGCAGCCGCAGCATCTGTCTTTCCTGACAGGGCCCGCGAGCTGGACGCCGTATCTCTGTATCAAAGGCGGCTTTGGTCCTGCGCACAGACTTCGCTTGACGATGCCCGTCAGGATATCGACGCTGTGCAGCGGCAGCTGCGTCAAAATGCTGCGGCCGGGATCGGCAGCGCAGCGCAAAAAGTTGATTTTCTTGAAGAAACGATGTCGCGGGTTCTTGCCGACCGTCTTCGCATCAGCGCAGCCAAGCTCGGCGAGCTGGAACGCTCGCTGAACAACCTTTCGCCTCACGAGCTTGCGCGCCGCGGCTACAGTCTTGTCCTGCACGGCGGTCGGCCTCTGGTCACCGCTGCTGAAGTCAGGGAAAATGATGAGATCGTTGTCCAGCTTCTGGACGGCGACGTGCGCGGTACTGTCCGTTCAGTCGCTTCCCGCCGCTGAATGCGGCGCATCATCCTGAAAACGACGCTTAAACTGCAAGGAGAATTTTTTATGGAATATAAAATTGCCGATCGTTCGCTGGCCCCTCTCGGGCATCAGAAAATCGACTGGGCCTGGCGTTCGATGCCTGTGCTGAACGCGCTGAAAAAACGATACGAGCCGCTCCAGCCTCTGAAGGGCGTCAAGCTTTCAGCATGCCTCCATCTTGAGGCTAAAACTGCCTGTCTGCTGCGGGTTTTTAAAGCTCTCGGCGCGGAAGTGCGCGCTGCCGGCAGCAATCCGCTTTCCACTCAGGACGACATCTGCGCCGCTCTGGTCGACAGCGGCGTGGCTGTGTTCAGCCATCACGACATGAACGCTGATGAATATCATGATAATCTGCGGCATACGCTTGCCTTCGGACCGACTGTCATTGCTGACGACGGCGCCGATCTGGTGGCGACTCTGGTGACAGACATGAAGGAACTGATCCCGGCTGTCAGAGGCGCTTCGGAAGAGACGACCTCCGGCGTTAAGCGCCTGAAGGCGATGGAGGAACAGGGGATCCTGCCTTTCCCGATCATTTCCGTCAACGACGCCAACAGCAAATATCTGTTCGACAACCGTTACGGCACCGGTCAGTCGGTGTGGGACGGCTTTATGCGCACGACTAACTCGCTCGTTGCCGGCAAGGTCGTTGTGATCGCAGGGTACGGCTGGTGCGGACGAGGCGCGGCGATGAGGGCCCGTGCGCTCGGCGCGCGCGTGGTCGTGACCGAACTCGATCCTCACCGCGCCTTTGAAGCTGTCATGGACGGCAACGAAGTGATGACGATGGCGCAGGCCGCGCCGATCGGTGATATTTTCCTCACCTTTACCGGAAACATCCACGTCATCCGCCACGAGCACTTCGAAGTGATGAAGGATAACGCCATTCTCGGCAACGCTGGACACTTTGATGTGGAGATCGACAAGAATGCTCTTGCTGACCTTGCAGTGAAGCGCGACGAAGCCCGCGTCAACATCGAGACGTTCACGCTGCCCGACGGCCGCCGTATCAATCTGCTTGGCGAAGGACGGCTTGTCAACCTTGCCTGCGGCGACGGACACCCGATCGAGATCATGGACCTCAGCTTCGCACTCCAGCTCGAATCGGCGCTTTATGTCAACGAGCACGGCCGCAAGCTTGAAAATAAGCTCATGGACGTACCGGAGGAGATCGACCGTCGCGTTATGGTCGTCAAGCTGGCCGCCGCGGGGATCACGCTCGATCAGCTTACGGAAGAGCAGCGGGCCTACATGGCCGACTGGCACGAGGACTAGAACAATGTCTGTCCTTTTTCGCGACGTCTGGCTCCTCGACGGTTCGATGGAGAAGGCCTGCCGGGCAGATTTGCTCGTGCAGGGCGAACAGATTGCCAGGATCGCCCTCCCTCGTACCCTGAACGGGGAAAGTGTCGAGGTGATCGACGGCAGCGCTGAGCTCCTTGTCATGCCCGGCTTTTTCAACGCGCACTGCCACGCGGCGATGACGCTGCTGCGCGGGCTGGGCGAGGAGCGCCCTCTGATGGAGTGGCTGGAGCAGCGGATCTGGCCCGTTGAGGCCCATCTTGACGGCGATATCGTCTACGCCGGGACCGTTCAGGCCGTGTGCGAAATGGCGCTGTGCGGCACGACCGGCTTTGCCGACATGTACTACTTCATGGACCAGGTCGCGCGAGCTGTCAATGAGCTGAAAGTCCGCTGTTCCGTGGGCGTCGGCGTCGTTCGTGATCCGGCTGTTTTTTACAAGACTCTCTACCGCGATTATTCCGACGTTGCCGGGCCGCGCATCATCAACAGCATCGATCCGCACGCGCCCTACACTGTTTCTTTCGATTTCGTCAGCCAGGCGGCCGCAGAAGCAGTGAAGCGCGGACTTCCGCTCCAGACGCATTTCCTTGAAGCCGAATGGGAGCGCGGATACATTACGGACACGCTGAAAATGACGCCGGTCGAATACCTTGAAAAGACGGGGCTGTCAAAAGTGCAGCATCTCGTGCTGGCTCACGGCGTGCAGTTCAAAGAGGATGAACTGGAGTATCTGGCGGCTCATCCCAACATCACTGTCGTTCACTGTCCGGCTTCTAACCTCAAGCTGGGCAGCGGCGTGGCGCTGCTGCCGAAAATGCTCGAAGCGGGCGTTCATGCGGCGCTTGGCACCGACGGTGCCGCCAGCAACAACCGGCTCGATATGTGGAATGAGATCCGCCTGGCATCGCTCATCCACAAGGGCGTGAATCACAATCCTCTGGCCGTATCGTCAAAGCAGATCCTGTGCTGCGCCACGTATGAAGGCGCCCGCGCGTTCGGCTTTGAAAACGTGGGCATGATCCGCGAGGGCTGGGCGGCTGACTTGAACGTCATCGACTTGGCTCAGCTGCACTATCTCGGCGTCGACGAGGAGAACATGTCCAGCTGCGTCGTCTTTGCCGGTTCATCGGCTGACGTGCGCCATGTGCTCTGCGGCGGCGACTGGATCGTGCGCGACCGTACTTTTGTGCAGCGCGACGTGAAGCAGATCATGGAGGATTCTCGGGCCCAGAGAGCGCGGCTGCTCGCGGCCCGGTCATCGATATAAAGCGGCGTCTCCTGGGACGTCCGATCTAAATTTGAGCAATCTGAGCGGGAGGTAACATCTGTGCAGTATCGCAGCGGTAAAGAAGTGCGCGATTTGTTCATCAAGTTCTGGGAGTCGCATGGCTGCCACCACTACAAGAGCTTTTCCCTGATCCCGGACGACCCGTCCCTGCTGTTCACGATCGCGGGAATGGTGCCGTTCAAGAAGTACTATCTCGGCCTCGAAGAGCCGGAATATCCTCGTGCCGTCACGTCGCAGAAGTGCGTGCGCACCAACGACATCGAAAACGTCGGACATACGGCGCGTCACCACACGTTCTTCGAGATGCTGGGCAACTTCTCATGGGGAGGCTATTTCAAGCGCGAATCGCTGACCTGGGGATGGGATTTCCTCACGAACGTGCTTGGGCTCGACGGCAGCCGTATGTATGCCTCGATCTTCAAGGACGATCAGGAAGCGTTCGACATCTGGACGAAGGAGATCGGCCTGCCTGAGTCGCATATCGTCTTCAACGGCGAGGACGAGAACTTCTGGTACATGGGACCTCAGGGACCGTGCGGCCCCGACTCCGAGATCATGTATGACCAGGGCGAGGAGTATTCATGTGGTCCTGACTGTCATCCCGGCTGCGACTGCGACCGCTTCCTCGAGATCTGGAACCATGTCTTCACGCAGTATGACCGTCAGGCTGACGGCAGCTACAAGCCCCTGCCCCGCAAGAACATCGACACGGGCATGGGGCTGGAGCGTCTGGTCTCTCTGATCCAGGGCGTGCGCAATGATTTTGAGACCGACCTGTTCACACCGATCATGAAAAAGGCCGGCGAGATCGCGGGCATCAAGTACGGCGACTCGGCGCAGGGCGACCTGGCTCTGAAGGTCATCTCCGACCATGTCCGCTCGGTGGCGTTCATGATCGCCGACGGCATCCTGCCTGCCAACGACGGCCAGGGCTACGTGCTGCGCCGTCTGCTGCGCCGCGCGGCCCGCTACGGACGTCTGATCGGCATCAACCGGCCGTTCATCAACGACGTGATCCCGACGGTCATCGCCGAGATGGGCGATCCGTACAGTGAGCTGATCGAAAACCGTCTGACGATCGAGAAGATCGTCGAGATCGAAGAGAACAGCTTCAGCAAGACGATCCGCCAGGGCAGCGAACTGCTTGACGTTGAGGTCAAAAACGCCCTTGCTTCCAATAAGAAGGTCATCAGCGGCGAAGCGGCGTTCCAGCTGTACGACACGTACGGCTTCCCTCTGGAGCTGACGAAGGAGATCTGCGAAGAGCGCGGCGTGACCGTCGATGAAGAGGCGTTCAAGGCTGAGATGGAGCGCCAGCGCGAACGCGCGCGCAGTTCCAGCAAGCAGATCGCCAACAACGTCATCAAGGGCAACGTGTTCAACGCGCTGTTCAACGAATTTGGCGCGACGACGTTCGTCGGTTATGAAAAGGGCGAATGCGTCACGCGCGTGCGCGCTCTTGTGAAGGACGGCCAGAAGGTCGAGCGTCTTGCAGAAGGCGACGACGGCATGGTCCTTCTTGAGAGCAGCCCGTTCTACGCCGAGCGCGGCGGCCAGATCGGCGATACCGGTCTGATTCAGGCCGATGGGGTGCTTGCGGTCGTCAAGGATTCGACGCATCCGTTCGGCGAGCTCAACATGCAGACGGTCACGGTGACGAAGGGCGAGCTGAAAGTCGGCCAGAGCGTGAACGCAGCTGTTGACATGGAGCGCCACCTGAGCATCGCCCGCAACCACACGGCAACGCACATCCTCCACGCTGTGCTTGGCAAGGTGCTGGGCGGACATGTGCGTCAGAACGGTTCGCTCGTCTCCGACCGCTTCCTGCGCTTTGACTATACGCATTACGAGGCGCCCACGGCCGAGCAGCTTGAGGAGATTGAGACGCAGGCAAACGCGGCGATCCTTCGCGATATGCCTGTCTCGACGCTCGTGACCGATCTTGAGGCCGCCAAGGCGACGGGCGCGAAGGCGCTTTTCGAGGAGAAATACGGCAAAGTCGTGCGAGTCGTCTCTGTCGGCGACTTTTCGAGCGAACTGTGCGGCGGCACTCATGTCTCCGCTTCCGGCGTCATCGGCAGCCTGAAGATCATCAGCGATGAGAGCATCGGCTCCGGTATTCGCCGCATCACCGCCGTGACCGGCATGAGCACGATCCACATGCTCCAGGAGATGCACCGCACGGTCGAAGCACTTTCCGGCAAGCTGGCGGTGAAGCCGGTGATGCTCGTGCAGAAGGTCGAAAGCATGGAGGAAGAGATCAAGGAACTCAAGCGCCAGATCGACGCCATGTCACGCGAAAAGCTGGCTGACAGCATCGACAGCGTCATTGCCAAAAAGGCTCTTGCCGGCGGCATCAATCTGTATGTCGGCAAGCTTGACGGCGAGGACATGAACCATCTGCGCGAAGCAGGCGACAAGTATAAGGACAGTGATCCGAACGCCGTCTTCATCGTCTTCTCGCAGGCCGCAGAGGACAAGGTGCAGCTGCTGTGCATGATCGGCGAAGAGGCGCAGAAAAAGAAGCTTCACGCCGGGCGTATCGTCAAGGAGCTGGCGGCGATCGTCGGCGGCAGCGGCGGCGGACGTCCCAACATGGCGCAGGCCGGCGGCAAGGACCCGTCGAAGATCCCCGCGGCGGCCGAAGCGGCTGTGGACGTTGTGACAAAAATGATCGGAGCTTAACGTGCCCCGAATTATCTGCCTTGACATCGGCACCGTCCGTATCGGCGTGGCAGTCAGTGATCCCCTGGGCATGTTTGCTCAGGGGATTGCTGTATGGAAAGCCGAAAGTCCCTGGATGGACGAACTGGAGCGCACGTTCGAGCGCTATGACACAGGCTGTCTCCTGCTGGGGCTGCCGATCCGCGAGGACGGTTCCATCGGCCCTTCGGCGCAGCATGTGCAGGAAGTGGCCGCGCAGATCCAGGAGCGGTTCCCGATGATCACGATCAAATTTTCCGATGAGCGCTACAGCACGCGCGTAGCGACGGGGTATCTGCTTGAGGGGAATGTTTCACGCAAAAAGCGCAAGCAGTCCGTCGACAAGATCGCCGCGTCCGTGATCCTGCAAGGGTATCTCGACAGGGAAGGAGCTGATCGCTTCTAAATGGATGAGAAAAAAGAGGCTCCGCAGCAGAAGGGCGTAAAGATGACGCCGATGCTGGAACAGTATTATTACTGGAAAAACAAATATCCCGACTGTATCCTGTTCTTCCGAATGGGAGATTTTTTTGAATGCTTTTTTGACGATGCCAAGCTGGTTGCACGCGAACTCGACATTGTGCTCACGGCGCGCGATCCGAGCAAGTCTATGCCGATGGCCGGCGTTCCTCATCATGCTGCCGACCAGTACGCGGCGCGTCTGATCGAAAAGGGCTACAAGATCGCCGTTTGCGAACAGATGACGCCGCCCGACGGCAAGACGCTCGTCGAGCGCGAGGTGATCAAGATCCTCACCCCCGGCACGTTCATCCCCGAGGAGGGGACTGTCAACTCGTCGCTGGCATCGCTGCTGATCCTCGGCGACAAGTGGACGGTGGGCTTCCTCACGCCCAGTGCCCGCAACGTGCAGGTGGGGACATTTTCTCCCCAGGAAGCGAAAAACGTCCTGGTCTCGTTCGCCCCGCGCGAGATCCTTGTGCCTCGCGGAAAAAAGCGAGAGCAGACCCTCGATCTGCGTTCGGGCTGTTCGTTTTCGGAAGTTCCGGCTGAGGATTTCGATCCCGAGACGGGGCTTTCGCGTCTGTGTCAGCTCTGGGAGCTGAACTCGCTGGAAGGCTTTGGACTGAACCGAGGCGATCCCCGTATCGGTGCGGCAAACGCGCTGGTGAGCTATGCGGAAGAGACGAGCTTTTCAAAGGCGCGTCACATCCGCGGCATCACGCGCATCATGCCGGAAGGCTTTATGCACCTCGACTGGAACACGCAGACGAACCTCGACCTCTGGAGCGGGGAGCTCTCGCTGTACCAATGCCTGGACGCGTGCTCCACGCCGTTTGGAAAAAAGATGCTGCGAGACTGGCTCGCGCGTCCGCTGAGCGGTCTGGAGCGCATCAATGCCCGACTCGATGCTGTGCAGTCACTGCACGATCATGAAGAGGCCTCCAGGCAGCTCTGCGATTTGCTTGAGAAGTGCCGTGACGTGGAGCGGGCGATCGCCCGGCTGCACATGAAAAGCACCAATCCGCGTGATCTCGGCGCGCTGCGCGACACGCTCGACGTGCATCCGCAGGTGTACGAGACGCTGGGCGAACTCTGTCCGCAGGCGGAGCTCCCTGATCCGGCCGAACTGGCCCCGCTGCGTGAGCTGCTTGACAGCGCGCTTTTGAATGACCTGCCGCGGGCTCTGGGATTGGGAGCCATCGCCGCGCCGGGATATGACGCCGAACTCGATCAGTGGCGTTCACTGGGCGACAGCGGCGACGAATGGCTGAACGACTTTGCCGAACGCGAGCGCAAGCGTACCGGACTGGCGAAGCTGAAGGTCAATTACAACAAGGTCTTTGGCTTTTATATCGAAATTCCCCGTGCGGCAGCCGGCAAGGCCGAGCTGCCGCAGGAGTATGCGCGCCGGCAGACGCTGGTCAACGCCGAGCGCTTCATCACGCCTGAACTGAAAGAGTACGAGGACCGCCGTCTTCAGGCTGACAGCAAGATCGCCGAGATCGAACAGCGCATCTTCGACGAGCTGACGGAGAAATGCCTCGAATGCACGGACGCGATCCAGCGTCTCGGCCGCGGGCTGTCACGTCTGGACGTGTTCAACTCGTTCGCTGCGCTTGCCCGTTCCCGCGGATACTGTCGTCCCGAGCTGAGCGACGAGCGCGTTCTGGATATCCGCGAAGGTCGGCATCCGATGGTGGAGCAGGCCCTGCGGGGCACTCCCTGCATCCCCAACGACCTTAGAATGGATCTGGACCACCGCACGGCGATCGTCACGGGGCCGAACATGGCCGGCAAGTCTACCTATCTGCGCATGGCGGCGATCATCCAGATCATGGCTCAGACCGGGAGCTTCGTCCCCGCTGCTTCGGCCCGTCTGCCGCTGGTAGACCGGCTCTTCACGCGGATCGGCGCGCACGATGAACTGGCCCGCGGCAACAGTACGTTCATGGTCGAGATGATGGAAACGTCGAACATCCTCCACAACGTCACCGCCCGCAGCGAGGTCATCCTTGACGAGATCGGCCGCGGCACGTCGACCTATGACGGCATGAGCATCGCCTGGTCGGTGATCGAGTATCTGCACAGCCTCTGCGGCGTGAAGCCGTTCGTGCTGTTTGCCACGCATTATCATGAGCTGACCGACCTTGAGAAGACGATGCCCGGCCTCTTCAACCTGAGCATGGGCGTTGAGGAGACCGATGAAGGCGTGCGCTTCCTCCACAAGATCCAGCCGGGACCGGCCGACCGTTCATACGGCATCGAGGTGGCCCGCATCGCCGGACTGCCGCGCGTGGTGCTCAAGCGCGCGCACGAGATCCTTGAAAAGCTTGAGCAGGAACAGCGTTCTTCGGGCAGCAGTCCTGCTCAGTTTGCGCCTTCGGCGCAGGTAAGCATGTTCGACCTGTCGGGCGACGCCTTCATCGAAGAAGTCGCCTCGCTCGAGCCCGACCAGCTGACGCCGCGGAACGCTCTTGATACGATCTACAAGCTCGTCTCGCGGGCGCGAAAGCTGAGGTGTGAGTAATGGCGATCCATCGTCTGCCGGAAGAACTGTCGCGCAAGATCGCGGCCGGCGAAGTCATCGAACGTCCGCTTTCGGTCGTCAAGGAGCTGATCGAGAACAGCCTCGACGCCGGGGCGAGAAATATCGAGGTTGAACTGGTGCAGGGCGGCAAGGTTCTGATCTCCGTCAAGGACGACGGCTGCGGTATCGCCGCCGAAGAGCTGCCGCTGGCGGTGGAAAAACACGCCACCAGCAAGATCCAGGCGGAGGACGACCTGGAAGCGATCGCCACGCTGGGCTATCGCGGCGAAGCGCTGAGCAGCATCGGCGCAGTGAGCCGCTTCGAGCTGTTCAGCCGCCGTGCCAGCGCCCCCGAGGGCGCGGTGCTGCGCTGCGAAAACGGGGCTGTCAAAGTCACGCCGGTACCGCTGAGGCCGGGAACGACGGTCGTCATTAAAGACCTTTTTTACAACCTGCCGGCGCGACGGAAGTTCCTCAAGACGGCGACGGCGGAGTTCCGCCGCATCCTGCGTCTGATCCAGGATTACGCTTTCGCCTATCCGGCGGTCGCGTTCACGCTGATTCACGGCGGCAAGACAGTGTTTAAAAGCACAGGCGGAGGCAGCGTGGAAAAACTGATCGAACAGACCTGGGGCGACGAGCCCAGGGCCGTCTCTGCGCGATATGAGATCGACCGCGGTGGCTGTGCTCTCTGGTGGCAGGACTGCGGACCACAGAGCCGCTTCCAGCTGATCTCGTTCGTCAACGGCCGGCGCGTCAGTGACGCCGTGATCCGCTCTGCGATCCAGAGCTTTCACTGGGCGACGCGCGGCAACTGGCTGGCGATGATCTCGCTGCCGCCGGAGGATATCGATGTCAACGTTCATCCGGCCAAGTCGGAGATCCTGTTCCGCCATTCGGGCGAGGTGTACGACCTCGTGCGCAAGACGGCGGAGAAATTTTCCCGCGAGTACTCGCAGGCCCCCGTGCTGACGCGCGTCGACCGCGCGCCAAAAGCGGCGGCTGATTTCGTTTACATGCCGCCTGCGGTGCAGAAGTCCGGCGCGCTGCCAGCGTCGTGGCGCAGTCTGCCCGAGCGCGAGACGCATCCCTTTTCGCGCGTCGAAGACCCTGTTTTTCGTGCCGCCTCGCCGCATTCGTTTGCTTCCCGCGAGGCGGAGCGGAGGACGACGGAGCGGCTGCCGTTCCCTGCGCGTCCTCAGTCGGAGACGACGGCCTCTGAACTGGCGGCTGATGACGGCACGGTCTATCTGGGGCAGCTTGCGCAGGGCTATCTGATTTTTTCCACCCCCGAGGAACTGCTGATCGTCGATCCTCATGCCGCACACGAGCGCGTGAATTACGAAAAGATCCTCAAAGCCTGCGCCCAGCCCGGCGGCGAGGAGCGGCTGATCATGCCAATCCCGCTGCCGCCCACGCTGCGCGACGAGGCTCTGGCACACCGCAGGGAACTTGCTGAACTGCGCTTCGCCATCGACGACGACGGCTCGCTTTCGGCACTGCCCGTCCATGCGAAGGTCGTCGGCGTCAGTCCCGTCGATCTGCTTCGCAGTGCCCTGAACGCCATCGAAGAGCGCCGCGAAAACTCTCAGTCGCTGCTTGACATCTTCGCGACGAAAGCCTGCAAAGCCTCGGTCAAGTTGACGACGCGCCTGACTGCTGACGAAGCGAAGCTGCTCCTAGCGCAGCTCAACGCCTGCGACGAGCCTAACGCCTGTCCGCACGGCCGTCCGACTGTGCTGCGGCTCAGCGGGCAGGCACTTGACAAACACTTCGGGAGGCTGGGACTGTGAGCGAGAAGAAGATCCCCATCCTTGCCGTCATCGGCCCCACCGCTGTCGGTAAGACGGCGATGAGCCTTGATCTGGCCCGAGCCCTGAATGCCGAGGTGATCTCCGTCGATTCCCGGCAGGTGTACCGCTACATGGATGTCGGCACCGACAAGATCTCGCTGGAGATTCGCCGCGAGATCCCGCATCATATGATCGACGTGGCTGATCCCGATCAGGTCTTCACCGCGGCGGATTTCGTCGCACAGGCTAAAGACTGCGTGACGCGCATCCTGGCCCGCGGGCGCGTGCCGCTGTTCGTCGGCGGCACGCCGTTTTACTATCAGGCCCTGTTCGGCGGTCTGCTCTCGATCGACGTCCCGACGGACGAGTCGCTGCGTGCTAAGCTGTGCGCTGAAAGCGCGGAAGATCTGTACGCACGGCTTGAACAGGCCGATCCGGAAAGCGCCGCGCGCCTTCATCCGAACGACAAGTTCCGCGTCGCGAGATCGCTTGAGATCTTTCTGCTTTCCGGGCGCAAGGCATCTGAGCTGTACGCGCAGCAGAAAAGCGCCGAGTCTCCTTATGATGTGCTCTATCTTGGACTTTTCAGGCCGCGCGAGATCCTTGTCAGCGGTATCGAAGCGCGCGTGCGCGCGCAGTTTGCCTCCGGCTATCCGGAGGAGGTGCGCTGGCTCCTCGATCACGGCTATTCGCCAGAACTGCCGTCGATGCAGGGGTTCGGCTACAGGGAACTGGTCCTGTACCACCAGGGAAAGATGACTTTTGAAGAGGCGATCATGGGTGATGCGGTTGCCACCCGGCAGTTTGCCAAGCGGCAGATGACGTGGTTCAAAAAGTTTGCCCCCGCCGTCTGGTTTGACCTTTCGCAAAACACGGCTGAGGAGAACGCGGCAAAGCTGCTTGCAGCATCTCGAGCCCATCTGGAAGGGGAGCTGCAGTCATGAAGATCCTGCGAGCAGAACCGACTGGGCTGTGCTTTGGCGTGCGGCGGGCTATTGAGTCGCTTGAACAGGCACTTGCCGGCGGCGAGCCCGTATACGCCATCGGCAGTCCCATCCATAATCCTCAGGAAGTTGCCCGTCTGGCGGACAGGGGCCTGCGTGTCGTCGAAAGCGAGGCAGACGTGCCGGAAAATGCTGTCGCTTTTATCCGCGCACACGGCGTCGCGCCGGCTGTCGTTGAACGGCTGAAAGAAAAAGATGCGCGCATCATCGACGGCACCTGCCCGTTCGTGCGCATGGTGCAGACGCGGGCGCGCGAACTGAGCGAGGCAGGGTATCATCTGCTGATCCTCGGCGATGAGGAGCACCCGGAAGTTGCGGGCATACTCGGTTATGTCACAGGAAAGGCAACTGTTATTTCGAGTGTTGCTTCACTTTTTTCCTCGACAATTTTCGGAACTTCTGGTAGAATCCCTAAGTTGGGATTGGTGTCCCAGACGACCCAGGAAGAACGGCTCCTTGCCGAAGTCGCGAAAGCGGCCGCCGGCAAGGCCGACGAACTCCGGGTGTACAATACCATCTGCCATGCCACGAGAGAGCGTCAGCAGGCCGTCGCGGAACTTGCCGCGAAAGCCGACGGCGTGATCGTCATCGGCGGTCATGACAGCGCCAACACCGGCAAACTGCATCGGATCGTGAACGATTCCGGCTGCCCCGCGCAGTGGATCGAGCACGCCGGACAGCTCGACCGGCAGTGGGTGAAGGACAAAAACACCATCGGAGTTGCAGCCGGGGCAAGCACGCCCGACTGGCTCATCGAACACCTAATCAGCGCGATCCGTGAGATCGCCGGACGTCAGGGGGATGTCAGTAATGAGTGAAGAAATGAAGAACCAGGTTGAAGCAACGGAAGCAGTCAAGGCAGCTGTCGAAGAAGAGCCCAGCGATATGGCCTCTCTTCTTGCCCAGTATGACGCCGCGCAGGAAGATTTCAGCCGCGGCAAGGTCATGCAGGGCACGGTCGTCAGCAAGGTCGACGGCGGCTGGCTTGTTGATGTTGGATACAAGTGCGAAGGTTTCCTGCCCGAGCGTGAGTGGACCCACCACATCCTTGTGGACGACAAGCCCGCTCCCGAAGTTGGCGACACGATCGAGGTCCAGATCGCCAGCAAGCGCGACGGCGAAGAAGCGCAGCTGGTCGTCAACCGCTGGAGATGCGAGTTTGACCGCCGCTGGGCCGAGCTTGAGGCCAAGACCGCGGAGAACGACGTCATCACCGTCAAGGGCGTGCGCACCGTCAAGGGCGGCCTGATGGTCAACTGCTACAATCTTGAGGGCTTTATCCCGATTTCGCACCTTGCCGAAGAGGGCCGCGGCGTCAACCCCGGCCGCTTCGTGGGCGAAGAGTTCAAGGTCCGCCTTCTTGAAAAGGACAAGCGCAAGCGCCGCCTTGTCCTTTCGCGCCGCAGCCTGCTCGATGAAGAGCTTACCGCCGGCCGCGCCAAGTTCTACAACGAAGTCCACGTCGGTGACGTGCTTGACGGCACCGTCAGCAGCCTGACCAGCTTCGGCCTGTTCGTCAACGTCGGCCCGCTGGACGGCCTCGTCCATGTCAGCGAGATCTCCTGGCAGCGCAGCTCCAAGCAGCGCGAGACCTACAAGAAGGGCGACCAGGTCAAGGTCAAGGTCATCGGCATCGACCAGGAGAACAACAAGATCAGCCTCAGCATCCGTCAGGCTCAGGGCGATCCGTGGGATACGGTCATGGAGCGCTGGCAGAAGGGCCAGCAGACCAAGGGCGTCGTCACCAACGTCACCGACTTTGGTGCCTTCGTCGAGGTCGAGCCTGGCATCGAGGGCCTGATCCACATCGGCGACCTCAGCTGGAGCCGTATCAAGAACCCCAAGGAAGTTGTCCGCAAGGGCCAGGAAGTCGAGACGGTCGTGCTCGACATCGATCCTGAAAAGAAGCGCATGAGCCTTGGCTACAAGCAGCTCAACGATCCCTGGAAGGGCGTCGAGGAGCGTTACGCCAAGGGCCAGGACATCCAGGTCAAGGTCGTCCGCCTTGCCGACTTCGGCGCCTTCGTCGAGATCGAGAAGGGTGTCGAGGGCCTCATCCACGTCAGCCAGATCAGCACCCACCGTGTTGAGAAGCCCGGCGACGTGCTTCAGGAAGGCCAGGAAGTCACTGCCCGCGTGCTCGACGTCAACCCCGCCGAGCGCCGTATCCGCCTCAGCATCAGCGCCATCGAGGCCGGTGAGAAGGCTGCTGAGCGCGCCAAGAACGCTGCTGAGCACAGCGAGCGCGCGCCTCGTCGCGAAGGCGCCCCCAAGGGCGACCGTCCTGCCAAGCCCCGCCGCCGCCCCGAGGCTGACAAGCCCGTCAGCATCTCCGAAGACACCGGCGTCACGCTGGGCGACCTCTTCGGCGGCATCAAGCTCGACGACTAATCAACCGAACCAAAAAAAACAGACCGTCCGTATGGGCGGTCTGTTTTTTTATGCTCGGATTTATACGAGTTTTCGTTAAAACGGCTAACGATCTATTAGCCGTTTTATAGCGCCGTCAGGCGCGTCGAAAACTGCATGAGACGGCGTGGCGCCTGTAAGGCAACGACTGCCGCGCCCGTTTGAGGCGCGGCCTCGCGATGAGCTTTTTAATCGCGAAATAGTATTACGATTCGAATGCAAAAAATACCGGAGAACTCCCGAAAGCGGGCGTTCTCCGGTAATATTTTATCGACTAGCGGCGGTTGGGCAGCAGGAGCGAGACGATCAGGCCGGCGAGGGCGGCGGGGATCCAGATCATGTTGTACGACGCCATCGGCATGACGCGCGAGGCCCAGGAGACGAGAGACTGTGCGTGGAACAGTTTGGCGAGGTCAGACATCATGCACAGCGTGTCGAGCACGGCGCCGGCGGCGGTGAAGAGCGTGACGACGACGAACGTCTTCTTCGGGCACGAGTGGAAGTGCTCCCACAGCGTCATCAGGATCAGCGTGATCGCCAGCGGATAGAGCGTGAGCAGGATCGGCAGCGAGAACTTGATGATCGTTGACAGGCCAAGATTGGCCAGACCGAAGGAGATGCAGCAGAACAGCACCACCCATTTGTTGTAGCTCATCGCGTTGGGGAACATTATTGCGAACGTCTGAGCATTGCTGACGATCAGACCGATGGCTGTCTTCAGACAGGCCAGCAGCACCGTAAGCGCCAGGAAGATCGCCCCGAAGCCGGTGAAGTAGTGGCGCGAGATGACGCCGAGCGCGAGACCTCCGTTTTCGGCCAATGGATAGACGGCGCGGCTCTGTGCGCCGAGATACGTCATCGCGACGTAGATCAGCCCCATAAAGGCGCAGCTGAACACGCCGGCTTTGATCACGCTGGCGGCGACCGCGTCGGGATCGCTCACGCCCAGATCGCGGATCACGTTGATAACGATGATGCCGAATGCCAGCGCGGCGACGGTGTCCATCGTGTTGTAGCCTTCAAGCACGCCGCGGGCAAATGCCCCGGCCGCGTAGGCCTTTTCGGGCGTGATCGCCGAGGCGGAACCCATGGGCTTGAGCAGAGAGGTGACGATCAGCCATCCGAGCATGACCAACAGCATGGGATTGAGCACGCGGCCTACCCAGGTGAGGATGCCGCTGGGCCGAAGCGAGAACCACAGCAGTGCGGCGAACATGGCGGCCGAGAAGACGAACAGCGCGAGGCGGGGATTGACGCCGGCGGGGAGCATAGGGACCACGCCCACGTCGAACGGCACCGTGATGCATCTGGGCGCGACGAACAGCGGCCCGATCGACAGATAGAGCGCGCAGGTGAAAAAGATGCTGTATGCTCTGCCGACTTTCGAGCTCAGCTCGCGAACGCCGTCGCATTTTGACAGCCCCAGAGCGACGACGCCAAGCAGCGGCATGCCCACTGCGGTAACGAGGAATCCGGCTGATGCCGCGCCGACATTGGCGCCGGCCATCTGCCCCAGCGACACGGGGAAGATCAGGTTTCCCGAGCCGAAGAACAGGCCGAAGAGCAGACTGGTGACGGAGAGCGTTTCAATGAAAGTAAGACGGTTTTTCACGGATATAGCCTCCAACATTTTGATTTTCTGCTATCATACCATGAAAAAGCTGTTTTGTGACAATGCAGAAAATAATCAGCCTGGGGCCGCAAACAAAAGACGAAGCGATTTTTCGAAATACCAGAAAACGCTTCGTCATTTTTTGTATATGTTTCATGTGGAACTATTCATAGTTTCGTTTCGGATTCTTCGGGTATTTACCCTGTTTCACGCGCTGTGTCTGCTCTTTGATCTCGACGATGGCCCAGAGGTTGGTCGCGCCGAAAAAGGCTGTCAGCCAGCAGGAGAGGCCGCTCATGCCGGCTGAGAGAGCGATCGCGGCCAGACCTGCGGCGAGAAAGACGGGCCAGATCCTTTCGCTGAAAAAATATTCGCCCCAGATGACGACGGGGTAGTACGCGCCCATGATAAACAGCGAGGCGATGCCGAAGATGACGGCGTTCCAGTTTAGCTCCATCGGATCAAAACCTCCTTTCCACGGCGACAGTGATGGAAGTGCGGAGTATTCTCATGTTCTTCCTCCCAGAGAAAAACTTCAAATGTTAGCTTGAGTAACGCTTCCTATTATACCGCGATGAGCGGCAAACAGCTTAAATTGTTAAACTGAAAAAAGATCGCTGTCCATTTCGCAAGAAGTCGCGCTGCATTGAACTCAAGGAGCAAAAGCGAGAAGTCTTCCTTGAAACGAATGAGTAAGTTACAGATATCTAATAATAACTCAGATAAGCGATGAACTGCCGTGATCTGAACAGCGGAGGATTATTATAGCAGTCTAATTATTGACACTGACTATTTTTGTGCTACTATTTTGATAGTTGAAGACGGATATGTCTCATGATGCAGTCACGCAAGCGTTACTGCAAAATAATGTATTTTAAGGAGGAGTATTCTATGTTTGACAGCAACGGAAGCAAACTTTGCCTTTTCGCGGCGGGCGTCGTTGTCGGTGCCGGCGCCTACGCGCTGATCCAGAACGGAACGGCCAAAAAAGCTGCGGTCGCAGTGATGAGCAAGGGGCTTGAGCTCCAGGAGAAGGTCGCGGAAATGGCCGCGCGTGCCAAGGAATCGGCCGAGGATATCGTCGCCGAGGCGAAAGCCGCGCAGGCGCCCGTCAACGGCTAGAAGGAGCAGAGAGGCGGAAGGCTTCGGGCCTCCCGCCTTTTCTTTTTGCCATGAATTATTCTATTGTCCATGAACTGCCCGGCCGTCTGCGGCTGCGCGCCGACGAACGCTTTACGGCGGCCGAGAGCGCGGCTATCGACGCGCTGCTGCGCACGCAGCCGGGGATCAAAAGTGCCGTCAGCACCTGGAGAACGCGCAGCATCCTGATCACGTTCGAGCCGGAAGCACGAGCGCGCGTGCTGCTCACGGTGAAGGCCCTCACGCCGGATTATTACCGGGAGCTGGCTTCTCAGATGCCGGCGGTCCCTTCGCAGAATCGTCTGCCCGGCCTCGGCGACGTGCTGCTGGGCACCCTGCGGCGCATTGTAAGACGCTCGTTCCTGCCGCTGCCGCTCCGTCATGTGCTCACCGTTTTTCGCTCCCTGCCGTACTTCCGCAGCGCGGCGCACAGCATGTTCCGTCACGGCCGGCTCAACGTCTCTGTGCTCGATGCCGCGGCGATCGGCACTTCGATGCTGCAGGGGGATTTCAAGACGGCTTCGACGGTGATGTACCTGCTGCGCCTCGGCGATGAGCTGGAGGAGTGGACGCACCGCAAGTCGCGCGAAAACCTCAGCGACAGCCTGCGGCTGAACATCAGCACTGTCTGGGTGCGTGAGGAAGACGGCACGGAGCGCGAGATCCCGGCCGGCGAGCTGCGCGTGGGCGACTGTGCGGTCGTTCGTCAGGGCACGATGATCCCTGCCGACGGCGTGGTCGTTGCCGGAGAGGCCGCCGTCAACCAGGCGTCGATGACCGGCGAGTCGGAGGCCGTTCTGCGCCGTGCCGGCCAAAGCGTTTTTGCCGGCACGATCATCGAGGAAGGCGAGCTGTGCGTGCGCGTCACGGCCCTGTCGGGCGGCACACGCGTCGATCAGATCGCACGCCTGATCGACGAGTCGGAAGCCCGAAAAGCAGGCGTGCAGTTCCGCGCCGAGCGCATGGCTGATTCGCTTGTGCCGTACAACTTTGCGCTTGCCGGTCTGATCTGGCTGTTCACGCGCAACATCCAGCGCGCTTCGGCTGCGCTGATGGCGGATTATTCGTGTGCGATCAAGCTGTGCACGCCGCTTGCGATCCTTTCGGCCATGTCGAGCGGCGTCAGGCACGGCGTGCTCATCAAGGGCGGCCGCGCGCTCGAAAGCCTGAGCGCCGTCGATACCGTCGTGTTCGACAAGACAGGCACGCTGACAGTGTCGCAGCCGTCGGTGTCGCGCGTCGTCGCCCTGCCGGGGTACGAGCGCGATGAAGTGCTACGTATCGCCGCGTGTCTGGAGGAGCATTTCCCGCACTCGCTGGCGCGCGCGGTCGTCCGTCAGGCGCAGGCCGAAGGACTTCGCCACGAAGAGGAACATGCCGAGCTGCAATACGTGGTCGCGCACGGCATCCGTTCCCAGCTGCGCGGACGTCAGGCGCTGATCGGCAGTGCGCATTTCATCTTTGAAGACGAACATATTGCCTGCGATGAGAGCATGAGACGCCGCATCGAGGACGAAGCGCACGGCGCGACGACGCTCTATCTGGCACTTGGCGACGATCTGGCGGGCGTTATCTACATCGAGGATCCTGTGCGGGCCGAGTCGGCCGAGGTCGTGCGCGAGCTGCGCGACCTCGGCGTGAAAAACGTCGTCATGCTCACCGGCGACAACGCGCACACGGCCGCTCACGTTGCCTCGCAGCTGGGCATTACCGAGTACCGCGCCGAGCTTCTGCCCGCCGGAAAGATCGACGTGATCCGCGAGCTTTCGCGCGCCGGCGCGAAGATCGCCATGGTCGGCGACGGCATCAACGACAGTCCGTCACTTGCGGCCGCTGATGTCGGCATCTCGATGAGCAGCGCCACTGACATTGCCCGTGAGGTGGCCGACGTGGTGCTGTACGACCGCGGCATCGCGCGGCTGCCGTATGCACGCCGTCTCAGCGCTGGCACGATGACGCGCATCCGCCGCAATCATGCCGCCATCATTGGCGTCAACACGGCGATCATCCTGCTGGGCGTGTGCGGCATCCTCAGCCCGGCCCTGTCGGCACTGCTTCACAATTCGTTCACGCTGGGGACCAGTCTTTTCAGCATGACGCCCGTTGACGGCGGGAGGCGCGGCTATGGGCATCGTTGAGAGCTTTGTCCCCGGGCGGATCCGTCTGCGCAGCTCGCTGCTGCGTGACGGAGAGACGGCGGCGATGCTCCAGGGCGCGATGTCGGCGATCCCCGGCGTGCAGTCGGCCGATCTCAACGCGGCGACGGGCGGCCTGCTGCTCAAATACGACGCCGACGCGCTGCCGCTGGAAAAGCTGTCGCCGCTCCTGCCGCTGCTCGAACAGGTAAAAGCGCTCGATAATGAGCCGCCTTCGCCGAAGCGGACGGCCGCGTTGCGCTCGCTGCTCGTCCAGGCACTGGCAAAAGTGCTGTGAACATAGATCCGCCGTTTGGCTCTCAAGGGCCGGACGGCGGATTTTTTGCTGCCAGTTTGGGCAGAGCAAATGGAGCACTTGACTGAACGCCCGAAAATAATCGGGATGTGGTAAACTTAAGGAAACGTTGATTAATTCGCCCGCGCCCTGTCGGGTCTTTCGCCGCCTGGCTGCGCCGAAGCTCACCCTAAAGGACTAGCTTCGCGTCGTCAACATAGTCCCGCTATGCCTCTTCGCTTCTCCTTGCCAAACGACGAAATCCCTCGACAGTTCATCGGGCTCATTTAATCAGTGTCTCCTTAACATACTGTAGCGGCACGCGCCGCGAATATTTTTCGTAAAACTGAACGGAGAACAGTCATGGACAGAAGTGAACACGCGCCGCAGAAGATCCTCGTACGGGGCGCGCGAGTGCATAATCTGAAAAACATCGATGTCGACGTGCCCCTTGGCGGCATCACCGGCATTGCCGGGGTTTCGGGCTCGGGGAAATCGTCGCTGGCACTCGGCGTGCTCTACGCTGAGGGCTCGCGGCGCTATCTTGAAGCGCTCTCGACCTACACGCGGCGGCGGCTGACGCAGGCTGCCCGCGCCAGCGTTGACGAAGTGCTCTACGTTCCTGCTGCGCTGGCGCTGCATCAGCGTCCCGGCGTGCCGGGCATCCGCAGTACGTTCGGCACAGGGACGGAGCTGCTCAACAGCCTGCGCCTGATGTACTCGCGCCTGGGCAGCCATCGCTGCCCCAACGGACATCATGTGCCGCCGTCGCTGAGCGTGGCCGCCGAGCAGGAACTGATCTGCCCGGAATGCGGCGCTCATTTTTACGGCCCCGGCGCTGAGGAGCTGGCTTTCAACAGTCAGGGCGCGTGCCGCACCTGCGACGGCACCGGTGTGGTCCGTGCCGTGGACGAATCGACGCTCGTTCCGGACGAGTCCCTGACGATCGACGAAGGCGCCGTCGCTCCGTGGAACTCGCTGATGTGGTCGCTGATGACCGACGTCTGCCGCGCAATGGGCGTCAGAACCGACGTGCCGTTCCGCGAGCTGACCGAACGGGAGCGCGATATCGTCTTCCACGGACCGGCCGAGAAAAAGCATATCTTTTATAAATCAAAATCCACCGACACCGCGGGTGAGCTGGACTTCACCTATTTCAACGCCATTCGAACGGTCGAAAACGCGCTCGCCAAAGTGAAGGACGAAAAAGGCATGAAGCGCGTGGAAAAGTTCCTGAAACTTGGCGTCTGTCCCGACTGCGGAGGAACGCGCCTGTCCGACGCTGCCCGCGCACCGCTGCTGCGCGGCATCTCGCTGGCGCAGGCGTGTGAAAAGTCGCTCACTGAGCTGATCGGCTGGGTGAAGGGCGTCCCTGCGTCGCTGCCGGAAGAGATGCGCCCCATGGCGAACAGCATCTGCGAGGCATTTTTGAGTACGGCCAGGCGCCTGATGGACCTCGGCCTCGGTTATCTCACGCTCGACCGCGCTGCTTCCACGCTTTCCACCGGAGAGCGGCAGCGGATGCAGCTGGCCCGCGCTGTGCGCAACCGTACCACCGGCGTGCTGTATGTGCTCGACGAGCCCTCGATCGGCCTGCATCCTTCCAATATCGAAGGCCTGAAAGGCGTGATGCGCGACCTGGTGGCCGACGGCAACTCCGTCGTGCTTGTCGATCACGACCTGCAGATCCTCAAAGAAGCCGACTGGATGATCGAGATGGGACCCGAAGCCGGAGCCGACGGCGGCCGCGTCATCGCCCAGGGGACCGTTGCCGAACTGGTGCAAAACCAGGCGTCGCGCATCGGGCCGTTCTTTTCCGATCAGGCGAACACACTCGTGCGCGCCCGGGCTGCCCGGGATCAAATGTTTGAGCTGGGGCGCATCCATCTGTCGTGCGGAGCGATCCACACCGTCAAGCCTCTTGAAGCCGATATCCCTATGGGGCGGCTGACCGTCGTCACCGGCGTGTCCGGTTCGGGAAAGACCACGCTGATCCTCGAAAGCCTCATCCCAGCGCTGCAGGCACAGATCGCCGGCGCGGCGCTGCCCGCGCATGTGCGCGCCGTCGAAGCGCCCGGCGTGACGCAGGCCAAGCTGATCGACGCGACGCCGATCGGCATCAATGTGAGATCGACCGTTGCCACCTACGCCAACGTCCATGACGAGCTGCGCAAAGTCTGGGCCCGCACACCAGATGCAAAAGCAGGCGGCTGGAAAGCCGGCGACTTTTCGTACAACACAGGCCGGCTGCGCTGCCCCACCTGCGACGGCACCGGCTCGATCAGCCTCGACGTGCAGTTTTTGCCCGATGTGGACATCCCGTGTCCCGACTGCCGCGGCAGCCGATACGCCAAGGAGGCGTTCTCCATCCGCCGCACGGCGAAAGGCCGCGAGCCCGTCTCGCTGCCGGAGCTGATGGCGATGGATGTCAAGCACGCGCTCGAAGCCTGCGCTGATCTCAAACTTGTCAAAGGACGGCTGGAAGTGCTGCGCGACCTCGGCCTCGGCTACCTGACGCTGGGGGAGGAGACGCCCAGCCTGTCAGGCGGCGAGGCACAGCGCCTCAAACTGGCGAGCGAGATGGGACGGGGACAGAAAGGCTCCGTCTTCGTCTTCGACGAGCCCACCATCGGGCTGCATCCGCTCGATGTGCAGTCCCTGCTCGGCGTGTTTCAGCACCTGATCGAAAACGGCGCCACGGTGATCGTGATCGAACACGATCTCGACGTGATCCGCAACGCTGACTGGATCATCGACATGGGCCCCGGCGGCGGGGCGGAAGGCGGCCGCATCGTTGTCTCCGGCACGGCTGAAGACGTGAAGAAATGCCCGGAGAGCGCCACAGGACGATATCTGTAGACAGCGAGCAGTTCATCCCGGATACGTGAAATAAAATAATTCAGGCCGAAATATTTAAGAAAGAAGAATTTATATGAAAAACCCCGTTCGTATTGATACGTTACAATTCGTACAAAACGTGTATAATCAAGATGAGTTCATCAACAAACACGCGAAAGGATGATTGTCGATGTTGACACTGGACATGATCAAAGACGCGCAGGAAGCCCTGAAAGGCGTCGCCCGCGTTACTCCGCTCACCCCGGCCAAGAGCCTCGGCCGCAACGTCTACATCAAGTCGGAAAATCTGCAGCTCACCGGCGCGTTCAAACTGCGCGGCGCGTACAACAAGATCCGCTCCCTCAGCCCTGAGGAGCGTGAGCGCGGCGTCATCGCCTGCTCTGCCGGCAACCACGCGCAGGGCATCGCCCTCAGCGCTACGAGACTGGGCATCAAATCCGTCATCTGCATGCCCGCCGCTGCGCCCATCAGCAAGATCGAAGCCACCAAGAACTATGGCGCCGAAGTCGTCCTCGTCCCCGGCGTGTACGACGACGCGGCTGCCGAAGCCGAGCGCCTGGTGCGCGAAAAAGGCTATACGTTTGCCCATCCCTTCAACGACGAGTACGTCATGGCCGGGCAGGGCACCATCGGCCTCGAGATCCTGGAGCAGCTGCCCGAAGTCGATCAGGTCGTCGTCCCCATCGGCGGCGGCGGACTGATCTCGGGCGTCGCCTGCGCCATCAAGAGCGTCAAGCCCTCCTGCCGCGTCATCGGCGTGCAGGCATCGGGAGCGGCCAGCATGTACGCCAGCCGCAAGGAAGGCAAGCCCGTCAAGCTGCCCGAAGTGAGCACCATCGCCGACGGCATCGCTGTGAAAATGCCCGGTGACAAGACGTTTGAGCTGTGCGAAAAATACGTCGACGAGATCGTCACCGTCAAGGACGACGAGATCGCCACCGCCATCCTCAAGCTGATGGAAGATCAGAAGACCGTCGCCGAGGGCGCGGGCGCTACTCCCGTGGCCGCCGTCATGTTCGGCAAAGTCGACGTGACCGACAAAAAGACCGTCTGCCTCGTTTCCGGCGGCAATGTCGACACCACCATGCTGTCGCGCATCATCGCCCGCGGCTTGTCAAAGTCAGGCCGCATGACCCGTATCTGCGCGCGCGTTGTCGACAAGCCCGGCAGCCTCGTGCAGCTCCTCAAGATCGTCGCCGGCACCGGCGCAAATATCCTCGACATCACCCACGAACGCGAGGAGCGCCACACCGACATCGGTCACTGCCTCGTGCACGTCACGCTCGAAACCCGCAACGCCCAGCACGTCGACGACATCGACATGGAGCTGCGCGCCCACGGCTACGAACTGCTTCATGAGTAAGGCTTGGGAATAAAAGATAAACGGGACGGCCCGCGCGGCCGTCCTTTTTTTTGACCTGCGTGCCGCTTGGTTTTTGTCTCTTGCGTTTAGTCAGCGGAGAGTGTAAAATTCTATAAGTATTTTTCGAATCCCGTCTGGAATTCAAACAATCCGGTCCTGACGGTCCGGGGGAGGAGAATGGTGGAGCAATGAAACCGATCGGTGTCACATCGACCTCAGCGGGTAGGAACATCAGCGTCCGCCTCGCGGCGGCGCTTGCCCTGTCGGCTGTGCTGCTGGCGGGAACAGGCGCGAGCGCGGCACAGGAACTGGTGTGGAGCCCCGACCAGAGCAGCGAGGAATCAAGCGGCAGCGGTTCCGGCGGCGGTATGGGAGGCATGGGCGGTTCGACGGCCGAATGGAATGTTGAAAGTGATGATAATTGGGTGATCTCGCCCGATAAGACCACGTCGACGGATTTCAAAAATGGCGATACCGTCTACTTCGTGACGGAAAAATCCGAAGGCGACGACAGCGGCGGCTTCGACATGAGCGGCATGATGAGCATGTTCGGCATGGGGGGCGACACCGTGTCGGTCGACAAAACGGTCGAGCCCGACAAGATGACCGTTGACGGCAAAAGCCTCACGTTCAAGGCCAACAGCGACGACTCGCTGATCAAGGCGAAGGACATCGTCATCCGCGGTGAGTACTCCGGCACCAATATGATGGACATGTTTGCCGGTATGGGCAGCGGCGGAGACGACGAGAGCGGTTTCGACATGACCAAGATGATGGAGATGATGTCGGCCAAGAACGACACCGTCACGTTCGACGTGAAGGTGGAAGCCGACTCGCTGTCGGCGGAAGGCGCGCGCAGCGTGTTCAACGAGCCGCTGACCGTGAACGGCAAGGCATCGCTGACCGGCGAAAAGACCGTCGTGGAGATCCACACCGAAGCGAAGGCCAAGACCTTCGAGATGGACAGTGGCAAGCTGATGATCGGCGTCAGCGCCGGCGGCGGCAGCATGATGGACATGATGGGCAGCATGGGCGGCGGCAGCACCGGTATACCTGGCATGGGCGGCGGATCAAAGGAAGAGACCGGCTGGCTCACCCTGTCCGAATCGTTTAAGCAAACAGGCGGGCGCGTCGTCGTCAACGGCGACCTGATCTCCGCCGACAAGAAGGACGCGGCGCTGCGCGGCGAAAGTACCAGCGCGACGTTATCGGTGACGGGCGGCTCCCTCGATATTCAGAAAGTCGGCTGGCTGGAGGGCAAGGACGGCGAAACGGATGAGCGCACGTACCACGTCGCTTCCGGCTTTGCCAAGCCCTCGGACGTGTGGCAGGCGACCTCGGTCGATTCTGACGCCACGGGCAAGCACATCGACTACGAAGTGATCACCACCGGCGACGGCGTGGACGTGCGCATCGAGAGTGCGGCCCGCGAGCTCACCTGGACGGCCAAGAGCAGCGACGTGTGGGAGACCGACACGTCCACCAAGGACGACCAGAAGAAGCTTGATAAGAACTGGAAGTGGACCGGTAAGCGCGGCGAAGTGGAAGACACCTTCTGGAAGGACGACAGCGTCGTCTTTGCCGCCGGCGACACCGAAGGCAAGGTCAAGATGTCCGGCGACATCAGCGTTAAGGACATGACCGTGGACGGCGACTACAAGTTCGTCGACGAAAAGGAAGGCTCGTTTGAGGTGAAGACGCTGGAGATCAAAAGCGGCGTCGTCGAGTTTGAACGCGAGATCACGGCACATGAAGGCATCCTTTCGGGCGGCAGTCTGAAACTGACCAAACAGCTGACGGTGAAAAAAGCTTTCACTCAGAAGAGCGGCACCACGCTGAACATCGACGTGGCAAACCTTGAACCGGCGCTGAAGGGCGTCGGCACCGAAAACCCCACGCTGACGATCGAGGAGAAGGCGTCGCTGTACCTGAAAGGCGCGGAGACCGGCAAGAGCTACCGCGTGGCCGAGGGATTCGATGTCGTAAGCGCTTGGAAGGACGACTACGTGACGGGTACCGCGGCACCCGAGGACGACACGTACACCGTCGAATACCGCGTCAGTACCGATGACTCTGCCGGCGCGGTCGACATCAACGTCACGAAAGTGGCGGCCAACCAAGACCCCGGCCCCGCCCGCCATATCTTCACGGCGGGGATGGCGCTGCGCAACGCAAATACCATCGGCACACAGCTGCAGTCCCGCGGCATCGAACTGCTGAACAGGCCGCTTGACCCGCTCGCCTTCGCCAACGGCTTCATGCCGCTGGCGAAAGGCAAGATCGGCGGCGTCTGGGCCACGCCCTGGTACACGCACACACGCGTGAAGGACCCGACCGCCGACATGAAGTTCAAGAACTACGGCGTCACCCTCGGCGCTGATAAACTGTTGAACCACAATACGATCGGCGGCGTTGCCGTCAATCTCGGCAACACTGAAGGCCGCGGCCGCCGCGAGTTCGAGGGCAACGACAGCGACGGCAAGCACTTTGGCATTTCGCTGTACGGCGCGCGCGATTTCGGCCGCTTCACCCTGACCGGCGACATTGGCTACAACTGGCACAAGGATGACTACGACAGCACCGTGGACGGTAAATTCTATCACGCCCGCGGCGTGAAAAGCCGCGTCTTCACGATGGGCGGCACGGCGTGGTGGAACCTGCCTTCCCGCGGCAAAATGAGCGTGAAGCCGTTCCTGGGCCTGAGATACAACAATTTCAGCATGAACGGTTTCGACGACGAAAAGGACGGCAAGGCGTGGGCCCGCGTTGACAGCGACAGCGCCAGCCAGTGGCTCGTCCCCGTCGGCTTCAAGTTCGACTGGCAGCCCATGACCACGAAGAGCGGCTGGAAGATCAAGCCCACCGCCGAACTGGCCTATGTCTTCGCCGGCGGCGACCGCGAGCTGAGCGTGCGGCAGACCAACTTCTCTGGCGGCGGCACGGGCCGCAGCACACAGCTGCTGTCCGACCGCGACAACTTCCGCGCCTCCGTCGGCCTCGACGCGAAGAAGAAGAACGTCACCGTCGGCCTCGGCCTGAACACCTTGCTCTCCAGCAGCCAGAAGGACATCGGTGTCAACGCGACCGTGCGCGTCGATCTGGAAAGCGGCCGCAGATTTGGCCGCGGCGCCTCCGAAAAGTCTGAACGCGAGCTGCGCCGTGAACAGAACGCGGCTGCGAAGGCTCAGTCGGCAGCGGCGCAGGAGCGCCCCGCCGTCGCCAAGGCCGAAACTCCCGCACCGCGAAAGAAGAGCTACAGCCCCGAGTTCAAGGCCATGGTCGTCATGGAGATCCTTGCTGGTGAGCGTCCGCTCGTGGACGTCTGCGCCGATCGCGGTCTGGACGCCGACATGGTGCGCGGCTGGAAGAAAGAACTTCTCGGAAAGCTGACGGCGCTGATGATCAGCCAGTAAATAACGGTAGGGAAAGTTTTCATTCATAATCTTCAACACGACGACACGAAGAAAAGCATAAGCAAAAGAGCAGGGACGGCTCCGTTGAGGTTGTCCCTGCTCTTTTGATGCTTGTCAGCTATGAAGATTTTAATTCAAAACCTTAGGCACGAAGACACAAAGAAAATCAGAGGCAAAACGCACGGGTGTCACTTGTTTTTTCTTCGTGTCTTTGTGCCTTCGTGTCGGATTTGAATTAAAAGTCTGTTTTCCTTGACAAACGTCGCTGGGTTCGGTATTTTTGCTTTGATGCTGTACCTATTTGTCCGAAATGCAGGAGGTCTACAATGATGAAAGAATACTCATTCGCCTACGGCCGCGGGACGAAAACGTTTGCGCTCGACGAGTCGCGCGTCATCAAAGAGATCGTCATGCCCGACACGCCGCCGTGCGCCGACGTGAAGGCGGCCGTGCTGGATGCGCTGGCACATCCTGTTGGATGTGAGCCGCTGGCGGAGCGCGTAAAGCCGGGCGACACGGTCACGTTCATCTGCAATGACCCCACCCGTGTGGCCAACAGCTTTGACTTTATGCCGGTGCTTGTTGACGAGCTGAACCGCCTCGGCGTGCCTGATGAAAACATGCAGATCGTCTTTGCCCTCGGCACGCACCGTCTGATGGCGCCGGAAGAGATGCGCGCGGCCGTCGGCGAAAACGTCGCTTCTCGGCTGAAAATGTACAACAGCGACGCAAACGTGCCGGCTGATTTTGAATATTTCGGCGCGACGAGCCGTTTCACTCCCGTGCTGATCAACAAGCGCCTCTGCCGCAGCACGCACGTCATCCTCACGGGGACGATCGTGCATCATTTTTTCAGCGGCTACGGCGGCGGGCGCAAAGCCGTCTTTCCCGGCTGCGCGGCGATGGAATCGATCCGGCACAATCACAGCTTTATGCGCGATCCCCGTTCCGGCCTGGGCAAGGCGGAAGGCAACCCTGTCTATGACGATCAGATGGAGGCTGTCGCGATGTGGGCGGCCGGACGCAGTGTCTTTCTGTTCAACGGCGTACTCGACGCGCAGCACCGTTTCCTGAAGATATTTGCCGGCGACTGGCGTGCAGCCCATAAAGCGGCATGCGCGTTTGTCGATCAGGTCTACGGCGTGCCGATCGAGAAGAAGGCGGATATCGTGATCGCCAGCTGCGGCGGCTGGCCCAAGGACATCAATGTCTATCAGATGCAGAAGACGATGGACAACGCTGTGCTGGCTGTGCGCGACGGCGGCTGCGTGGTGCTGCTGGCCGAATGCGAAGAGGGCAGCGGCAGCAAGGTCCTGGAAGAGACCTGCCGCCGGCTGAAAAGCCCTGACGCGATCGAGGCCGACCTGGCGAAGCGTTTCGTCATCGGCGAGCATAAAGCCTATGCGATCACGAGGCTGATGAAAAAAGCGCACTTCATCCTCGTCACTTCGCTTGACCGCACGCTGGCGAAGGATCTGTTCTTCACTGCCGCCGTCGATTCCGTCGATGAGGCGCTGAAGCTTGCCGAAAAGATGACCGGCGCCGACGCCACGGTCGCGCTGATGCCCACCGGCAGTCTGACCGTGCCGCTTTGTTAAGGAAACACTGATAAAATACGTCATCTCCTGCGAAACGCTGCCCGAGGGGCTTCTCCGCCGTACGGAAGTACGCCTTCGAAGCCCCTTGCGGGCAGGTTTCTTCGGATCTGACGCATTTTCTCAGGTTTCCTGTGCGCTGGTTAAAATACCGCATAATGGGATTTAATCGGCGCTTCTTTTAGCATAATGATAACAGCGAAGCCGGTCCGGGATGCGTATCAATGTCCGCATCCCCGGCCGGCTGTTTGCTATTCGTGTGCTTGTGATGCTGTCTTGCCGAACTCGCTTTTCAGCTCTTCAAGAAGCATCTCGGCGGCGGGTGAGAAAAGCTGATGCTTTTTCCAGATGATGAACATCTGCGAGCGGTTCAGACCTTCGATCTCGCGATAGCACAGGCCGCTGCCGCTTCCTGTATGGGCGAGCTTGTCGTAGGAGACGGCGCAGCCCAGACCTTCGCGCACCATGACCGCGCCGTTGTAAAAAAGATTGTAGGTGGCGACGATATTCAGACGCTCCAGCCGGTCGCCGAACCAGCGCGGAAAATCCTGCGCGAGGCATTGGCTGGAGACGATCAGCGGCACGCCGAAAAGGTCGTCGAGCGTGAGGTGCTTTTTCTTCGCCAGCGGCGAATCGCGGCGCATGAACAGTCCCCAGCTGTCGAACGCGGGCAGTTCGAGAAAGTTGTATTTGTTCTCATCGACGCGGTCCATGACAGCCGCGAAATCGAGCAGGCCGCGGTCGAGCCGGTCAGTCACATGAACGCTGTCGCCGCTGAGCACGTCGAAGCGGATGCGCGGACAGCGGGACTGGACGCGCTTCACGGCCCGCGCGAAGTATTTGAACGAATCCGACTCGGGGCTGCCGACGGAGACGACACCGCCCATGCCGGCATCGTAGGCGCGAAATTCCGCTTGCGTCTTGTCAGCCATGTCGAGGATGTCCTGCGCTCGTCTCAGCAGGAGAAGACCGGCATCGGTGAGGCGGACGCTGTAGTTGGAACGCGTGAAGAGTTTCTGGCCAAGCTCAGCCTCCAGCTCGTGGAGCTGCTTCGACATCGTCGGCTGTGTGATGTGCAGCCGCTCTGCTGCGCGCGTCATGCTGCCCTCGCGGGCCATCTCCACAAAATACCGCAGCACTCTGATTTCCATGTGCAACCCCTCCTTTGCCCGATGATTCCTAGTATAATCTGAACCTGTAAAAATCTCAAACAGGTTCCATACAAACAGGTTCCATAAAAGAAGCATGACCGCCGAACGGCATTTTGGACTTGCTTTTTCTTCGCGAATCTCCTATTCTGTGCGCAGAGTTCCAAATTTCTCATGAAAAAGGAGTTTGTGCCCATGAAACTGTTTACGTTTAAAAAATGCGATTCCTGCGCACCGGAAGTCGGCGTGCTGCGCGACGGCACGCTCGTTCCCGTCTCGGCGTTCGGGCTGACCTATGTTTCGATGAACGAGCTGATCGAAAAAGCATCACCCGCCGAGCTGAAAAAACTGGCAGAGGGCGCGTATGACGCATCAGCGTGTCTGCCGCTTGAGAAAGTTCGCGTGCTTTCGCCGATCCCCGAGCCGAAGCAGGACGTGCTCTGCCTGGGGCTGAACTATCTGGCTCACGCTAACGAGGCGCGCAGCTTCAGCGCGGCCTTTGCTTCGAAGGAAGGCTGGCCGGTGTACTTCTCCAAGCGCGTCAGCTATGCTCCCGGCGACGGCGAAGGCATTCCCGCGCACGAGGACCTGACGGAGCAGCTTGATTACGAAGTCGAACTGGCAGTGATCATCGGCCGCGACGCGAAAAACGTGTCGATGGAAAACGCCCGCGATTACGTGTTCGGCTACACGGTGCTCAACGACGTGACCGCCCGCGATCTGCAGAACCGCCATGTGCAGTGGTACTTTGGCAAGAGTTTGGACGGCTTCAACCCGATGGGCCCCTGCATCGTCACGGCCGACGAGTTCGATTTTCCCCCGGCGCTGCGCATCACCAGCTCGGTGAACGGTGAAGTGCGTCAGGATGCCAACACGAACATGCTCATCCACAGCATCGCCAAGATCGTCTCCCAGTTCTCGCAGGGCGTGACGCTGAAAGCCGGCACGATCATCGCCACGGGCACGCCCAAGGGCGTTGCGATGGGCATGGAAAAGCCCCGCTTCCTTAAAAAGGGCGACGTTGTCGTCTGCGAGATCGAGGGCATCGGCCGCCTTACGAACACAGTCGTGTAAAACAGCTTCTGCCGCGCGGATTTTGCCGCCTGGGAACGCTGATGATATAATAGCGGGGAAATCGTTTTGAGGGCGGGAGGGGTAATTTATGCCAAAAACTGATGATTTCTGGTGGTATATCACGCTGAGCGGCCCTGCCGGGATGGAAGACGCGCTCAGCTCGGTCGCTGAGGATTCCGGCTGCATCGGATCGCTCACGACCAGCCGCGGCGACTCCGTCGATCTTCAGGTGTACTATCGTGCCAATCAGGACCTCGGCGAATGGCTCAAGGTGCTGAACACCTATCTGGAGCCTCTGGACGGCGTGACGATCAGCGACATGGGCAAGATCGAAAACCGTCCCTGGCATACTGAGTGGATGGATGCGTTCCCTCCGCTGAACGTGGGCGAGCATCTCGTGGTCATGGCCCCGTGGCACGCCGGAAAGGAAGAGTCGGGCCGGCTTCCCGTGTTCATCTATCCGGGCTCGGCATTCGGGACCGGCTATCATCAAAGCACCCAGGCTGTGCTCACGCTGCTTGAGCGCTATCTGAAAAAAGGCGACGCTGTGGCCGATATCGGCTGCGGTTCGGCGATCCTGTCCATCGCGGCGCTGAAAATGGGCGCGGCGATCGCGTACGCGCGCGATCTTGATCCCTCGGTCGTGGACGAAGCGGTGCGCAACACGCTGGAGCTGAACGGCCTGCCGCAGGAAAAGCTTGACATCGCTGTCGGCGACTTGCTCAAAGGCTTTGACCACAAAGTCGATCTGCTCATGGCGAATATCCTCTTTGAACCCAACAAGGCCCTGCTGCCCGACGTGGCAGCTGTTCTCAACGACGGCGGGCGGGCGATCTTCTCGGGAATGGTGAACGCCGAAGGCGAGCAGTTCAAGGTTCTGCTGGAGCAGAATGGCCTGCGGCTGATCGACGAGGTGCACTTTGACGACTGGTGCGGACTTGCAGCAGAAAAGATCTGATCTGACTCTGGCGGGGCGCCGCGTGCTGATCCAGGCTCTCGGCTGCCGCACCAATCTGGCGGAGGCTGAGGCGCTGAGCTGCGAGTTTGAGCGCAGCGGCGCCTTCGTCGTGGATGAAGCGCCGTTTGACGCGGCGATCGTCGTGACCTGTTCAGTGACGGCGATCGCCGACCGCAAGAGTCGGCAGCTGCTTCACCGCTTCCGCCGTGAGTGTCCCGATGCCTGCCTCGTCGCCTGCGGATGCTGGGCGCAGGGGGCTGCGGAGAAGAACGCCGCAAAGATCGGCGTCAATCTGCTTATCGGCAACCGCTACAAATCGGAGATCCCCGGACTGGTCGCTCTGTGGCTGTCGTCCCGCCCCGAAGGCATCGCGACGATGCGCGGGCGCATGGGGCGCCACTGGGATGAACTGCGGCTTGAGCAGTCGCCTTATTATGGCCGGGCCTTCATCAAAGTGCAGGACGGATGCGATCACAACTGTTCCTACTGTGTCGTCCCCGCGCGCCGCGGCCCGTCCGTCAGCCGGCCTGTGGCAGACATCCTTGCAGAAGCGCGCCGCTGTGCGGAAAAAGGGCAGTATGAGCTGATCCTCACCGGCGTGCATCTGGGGCTGTTTGGCCGTGACAGCGGCGAATCGTTCGCGGAGCTCATCCGCGCGCTGGGGCAGGTCGAGGGCGTTTCCCGCCTGCGCTTCGGTTCGCTCGAACCGTTCTGCATCGGCGACGATCTGCTTGAAGCGCTGGCCGAGTCAAAAATCTTCTGCCGTCATCTTCACCTGCCCGTGCAGTCGGGCGATGACGGCGTCCTGGTGCGCATGAGGCGCGGGCACACGGCTGCGGATTATCTCGATCTTGTCGCGCGTCTGCGAAGGGCCCTGGGCGAAGATCTTCATATCTCCACCGATGTGATGTGCGCTTTTCCCCAGGAATCTGAGGCAGCTTTTGGCAACACGCTGACGCTGCTGGAAAAAGCGCGGATCGGGCGCGTTCACGCGTTTCGCTATTCGCCTCGTCCTGGCACGCCGGCAGCGGTGATGTCGGGGCAGATCGACCGTGATACGGCCCTCGACCGGATGGCACGGCTGAAAGCAGCCGCCTCCGCGTCGCTACAGCGTGAAGCTGAGCGCTGGGGAGGCCGCGAAGTCGAAGTTCTGTTCGAAGGCGAAAAGCGCGGGCGCTCTCAGGGGTACACTCGGGAATATCTGGAGTTTCGACCGGGTGCAGGAACTTTTTATAACGAATTGAGAAGAATAACAGTAAAATCGATAAAAAACGGCATTCTGACCGATGAATGATGAAAAAATAAAAAGTTTTTTCTGAAAGGCTATTGTCGGAATGGCCTGCTCGGTGATAAAATGTCCGTTATGCGAGGTGACGACGATGGAATCGTGTCCGTTTTGCGCGATCGTGAACAAGCAGCTTCCGGCGGAACTGATCTACGAAGACGAGTACTGCGTGGCGTTCAAGGATATTCGTCCGCAGGCTCCCGTTCATGTGCTGGTCGTTCCGAAGGTTCATGTCGCGTGCGCGGACGACGTTTCTGATCCTCAGCTCTGGGGACGCCTGATGAGCGCCGTGAAAACGGTCGCATCACAGCTGGGCGTGGCCGGAGCATACCGGATCGTCGTCAACTGCGGCGAATCTGCAGGTCAGACAGTCCCCCACCTTCATATCCATTTATTAGCGGGGCGAGGGCTACAATGGCCCCCGGGTTAAAGTTTGATGCAGGTGGAGCAGAAGGGAGGGAATTGTTTTGACGACAGTCGTTAGAAAAGACAACGAATCGATCGAAGACGTCCTTCGTCGTTTTAAGAGAGACGTTTCCAGAGCGGGTGTCCTTCGTGAGGCCCGTAAGAAGGAGCACTACGAGAAACCCAGCGAGGCGAGAAAACGCAAGCGCCAGGAACTCTCTCGCAGAAGAGTGAGGGGGTAGTGTGTCATGAGCGCATTGACTGAACGAGTTTCTGCCGATCTGAAAACTGCCATGAAGGAGCACCGCGAGCTTGAGCTCTCCGTGTTCCGCATGCTCAAGGCCGAGCTTCAGAAGTTCCAGGCCGACAAGGGCGTCAGCTACGAGATCACTGACGATGACGTGATCACACTGGTCGGACGTCTTGTCAAGCAGCGCAAGGAAGCCGCTGAGCAGTTTGCTGCTGCCGGCGCGAAGGACCGCGCTGATTCTGAACTTGCCGAAGTGAAAGTGCTTGAGGCGTATCTTCCTGCGCAGCTTTCTGCTGAAGAGGTGGAGCGCATCGTCCGCGAGACCGTTGCCGAAGTCGGCGCGACGTCCCCGAAGGAAATGGGCAAAGTCATGAAGGCTGTCATGCCGAAGCTGAAAGGCCAGGCGGACGGCAAACTTGTCAAGGACGTTGTTTCGCGCGTCCTGCAAGGGTAATTTGTACCTGAACGGATCCGGGAAGCGCGAGTTTCTCCGGGTCCGTTTTTTGTCGTCGGCGAAAAGAGAACGAGGAGTCGAACAAGGGAAGGGAGCGATGCTGAGTGAGATGCCCTCAGTGCGGTTCGATGGACAGCCGCGTCATGGAAACGCGCACGGCCGATGAAGGACGTTCGATCCGGCGCCGCCGTGAGTGCATGGGGTGCGGGTTCCGCTTCACGACCTATGAGCGCGTTGAAGAGCAGAAGGTCCTCTGGATCTCCAAGAAAGACGGACGCCGCGAGGCGTTTGACCGCAGCAAGCTGATCCGCGGCATCAGCCGCGCCTGCGAGCGTCTGCCGGTGTCGCTCGATACGATCGAGGATATGGCCGGACGTATCGAAACGCGCCTGCGCGAGAGCGGCGAGGAAGTTTCCAGCACTGAGATCGGCGAGCTGGTGATGAAGGAACTGGCGGAAGTCAACAAAGTCGCGTATGTGCGTTTTGCTTCAGTCTACCGCGAGTTCACCGACATCTCCAGCTTTGAGCAGGAGATATCGAAACTGATTTCCCGCGCGGCCGGCGATGCGGGCGACGAAAAAAACAAAAACGAAACGAAGAGCCGAAAAAAATAAACGAACGCTGCCGTATCTGTTCCATTTTTCACGGGAACAGATATGGCGGCGTTTTTTACTCTGATGCCGCGATAATGAAGAAATTTGTCGTTTTCCACAATGCGCCGTGAGAATCTGTTCAGTATAATTCACCTATGGCGTTTTTGTCGGTGATCAACGCGCCGGCGAGTTTGAGCGAAAAATGCGGCCGCGGTGGATTTTAGCGCGCATCTGTGAGATAATAAACCGGTTTCGCTGGGCGTCGTTTTTATGCTAAGTTTTGCCTGGCGGGGAGGTTTTTTCAATATGGGGAAGCGTTCTTTCAATATTCCAAATCTGCTCAGTCTGTCGCGCATCCTGCTGGCGCCGTTTGTGATGGTGCTGCTGCTGTACACACGCGCTGGCCGCGGCATCCCGTTCCTGCGCACGCTGGGGCTCGATCTGACTTACAGCGACTTGGCGGCTGCACTTGTTTTCATCGTCGCTGCGCTGACCGATACGGCTGACGGCTATATTGCCCGCAAAAAGGGGCTGATCACGAATCTTGGCAAGTTCATCGATCCACTCAGCGACAAGGTGCTCGTCATGGCGGCGCTGATCGCGCTGCTTGAGCTGCACCGGCTCAGCGGCTGGATGGTGATGGTGATCGTCGCGCGCGACTTTATGGTCAGCGGCCTGCGCATGGTCGCCGCCGCCGAAGGCCAGGTGATCGCGGCTTCAAAGCTGGGCAAGGTGAAGACCGTCTTCCAGATCATCGCGATCATCATGATGATCCTCAAGCTGCCGCTGGCGATCTGGGTGATGTATGTTTCGATCGCTCTCACCGTCTGGTCGGGGCTCGTTTATGTCGCCAACGGCTGGGATCTGATCACCGACGCGGACTGATCTGACAGGGAAACGCCGGGCAGTTCTTTGGGAATGCCCGTGGACAACACAATATAAAGCCTGCGTCTGTGACGGGCTTTCTTGAAGAGGTGGAAGAGATATGTTTGAATCGTTAAAACGCACGCTCGGGCTCGATCCTAACGAAAACGCCCTGCGTCGCTACCGCAAGAAGGTTGAGGAGATCAACGCGCTCGAGCCGAAAGTGCAGGCGATGAGCGACGAGGAGATCCTGGCCCGCGCGAACGAAATCAAAGCGTCGATCCGCGGAGGGGCCGAACTTGACGAGCATCTTGTCGAGGTGTTCGCTCTCGCCCGTGAAGAAGCTAAACGCAAGCTGGGACTGCGTCCCTTTGACGTGCAGCTGATCGGCGCGATGGCGCTCAACGACGCCAACATCGCCGAGATGAAGACGGGCGAAGGAAAGACACTCGTTGCCCCCATTGCCGTCATCCTCAACGCCTACAAGGGCGAAGGCGTCCATGTCGTCACCGTCAACGACTACCTGGCACGCCGCGACGCGGAGTGGATGCGGCCGCTGTACCGGGCGATGGGACTGGAAGTGGCAGTCATTTACGCATTTATGGATCAGGACGAGCGCAAGCGCGCCTATCAGGCTGACATCACCTACGGCACCAACAGTGAGTTCGGATTCGACTACCTGCGCGACAACATGGTCATCCATGCTGAGGAGATGGTGCAGCGCGGACATTCGTTCTGCATCGTCGACGAAGTCGACTCCATCCTCATCGACGAGGCCCGCACGCCGCTGATCATCTCCGGTCCTTCGGAAGAGGACACAGGCGCATACACCATTGCCGATCAGATCGCGACCAAGCTGAAGGGCGTTTTCAAGGACCCCAACGAGGTGGAGATGCCCGCGTTCCTCCTTGACGAAAAGGACCGCAAGGAGCCTGACGGCGATTTTGTCGTCGATGAAAAGGAAAAGACCGTCACGCTGACCAACCAGGGCATCGCCAAGTGCGAGCAGATGCTGAAGACCCCCGGGCTCTTCTCCGACATGAAGCATGCCGACCTGGCGCACAAAATCAATCAGGCGCTCAAGGCGCATTACCTGTTCAAGCGCGACGTCCACTACGTCATCAAGGACGGCGAGATCGTCATCGTCGACGAATTCCGCGGACGTCTGATGTTCGGCCGCCGTTTCTCTGACGGACTGCATCAGGCCATCGAGGCGAAGGAGCACGTCAAAGTCGGCAAAGAAAGCCAGACGCTTGCGACGATCACGATCCAGAACTACTTCCGCATGTACAAGAAGCTGGCCGGCATGACGGGAACGGCGGCGACGGAAGCGGAGGAGTTCAAGGACATTTACCGCCTTGGCGTCATCGTCATCCCCACCAACAAGCCCGTCATCCGCAAGGACTGGCCCGATCAGGTCTACCGCACGATGGACGAGAAGTTTGCCGCCGTCGTCGAGGAGATTGAACGCGTCCATGCTGCCGGCCGCCCCGTGCTGGTCGGCACCGTCTCCGTTGCCGTGTCGGAGCACGTCAGCAAGCTGCTGCGCGCCCGCCGCATCCCCCATCAGGTGCTCAACGCGCGCTACCACGAGAAGGAATCTCAGATCGTCGCCCAGGCCGGACGTTTTGGCGCTGTCACCGTGGCTACCAACATGGCCGGACGCGGCACCGACATCCTGCTCGGCGGCAACCCCGAGTTCCTTGCCCGCGAAGAGTACCGCGCCAAGGGGCTCGATCCGGCGAAGGACGTCGAAAAGTGCGCGGCGATCCTCGACCAGATGAAGCATCTCTGCGCTGAGGAAAAAGAAAAAGTCCTTGAGCAGGGCGGCCTCTGCATCCTCGGCACCGAACGCCACGAGTCGCGCCGTATCGACAATCAGCTCCGCGGCCGCGCCGGCCGTCAGGGCGACCCCGGCAGCTCTCGGTTCTATCTGTCGCTTGAGGACGATCTGCTGCGCCTGTTCGGTTCTGACCGCATCAGCGGCATGCTCGACAAGCTGGGCATGGAGAAGGGCGAGTCGATCGAGCATCCTCTGCTGACCCGCGCCATCGAAAACGCACAGAAAAAGGTCGAGATGATGCACTACGACGTGCGCCGCCAGCTGCTGCTTTATGACAACGTCATGAACACGCAGCGCGAAGCCGTCTACACCGAGCGCAGCACGATCATGACCGATCCCGAGATCCTGCCTCATGCCAAGGAGATCGCCGTCAGCAACGTGGACGACATCATCGACATCGCCTTCCCCGAGGACAAGGAAGCGTCGCCGACGTACGCGGTGAACAAGCTGCGTGAAGTCTACTGGCCCGGCATCGAGAAAGCGCTTGCGGGCATCGACGATCGCCGCAACGTGCAGCCGGCTGTCGACGCGATCAAGGAAGAGATCTCGGCGAAGTTCGACGAGCGCGTCTCGCTGCTTGAGACTTCCGTGGCCGAGAGTCTGTTCCGTTTCATCGCTCTGCACGTGCTCGACGGCGCCTGGAAGGAGCATCTGCTCGGCATGGATGTGCTGCGCCAGGGCATCGGCCTGCGCGCGGTCGGTCAGAAGGATCCCCTTATGGAGTATCAGTTTGAGTCGTTCAACCTGTTCCAGGAGACCATGGCCAACATCCGCGAGCAGATCACCAAACTGTTCTTCCGCGTCGCCATCGTGTCTGAGGAGGACCGTCTGCGCCGTGCTGCTCCCACAGCCATGCGCGAGCATCGCGGGACGGCTCCCGCGCCTTCGGCTGCCGCGCAGGAAGAGCTCGGCTTCAATCCCCAGGCATCTCGCGGCAATTACTTTGCCAATTACAGCGCCGGCGGCGAGCGTCCCGCTCCCGTCCACGTCAAAAAAGTCGGACGCAACGATCCCTGTCCCTGCGGCAGCGGCAAGAAGTATAAGAACTGCTGCGGCAGGAACCTTTAGAACGAAAGGGGCCCGATCATGAAAAAGTTTCTGCTGGCTGTCCTCGCTGCCTTCGCGGTCGCGGGCGCGGCGGCTGCTCTGCCGCTGAGCGAGGCCGATATCGCAAAAATGACGCAGGAGTGCCCGAATCTCGACGAGTACCGGGGCTCGCCCGCGGTGATCTGGAACCGAAAGCAGCTTTATTCGCAGGACCCTCAGGGGCGCATGGTGAAAACGACTTCGTACGTGATCCTCTGCAGTCCTTCCGCCCGCCTCGGCTGGCTTGAAGATCTTCTTTTCGCGCCGGCCGGCGGCAGCATCGAACTGGAGCAGGCGGCGATCTTTGATCCCGGCACGTCGCGGCTGGTCCGCTCGCTTGATTACGACCGCGACGAGCTGAAAAAGCACGGCCGGCTCGATCTGAAGTTCCCGAAAGTTGACAGCACCTACATCCTCGCCGTCAGCTTCCGGCAGAATTTCACAGAACCTCAGGTGCTTGAGGACATCGCCTGGCTGAGCGCCGAGTATCCCACCTGGGAAGGCAGCGTGCAGATCCGCATCGCCAAGACGCAGGAGCTCATCTTTGAGTCGAGCACCAACACCATGCCGACGACGCAGGCTGACGACAACTTCCGCCGCTACGGCTGGTTCTATTTCAAGCAGCCGGCCAACCGCGGCGTGATGGGACTGGTCGAGAGCTCCGATCCCTATGTCGTCTTCAGCCTCAGCGCTGGCCCGCTGCCGATCGTGGAGATGATGAACGGCCTTAGCGCCCGCAAGTGGCCCTCGATCCCCGAAGTTTATGTATCGCACGAGGGGAACGAGCGCGAGCAGGCGATCCGCTCCATCGAACGATTCTGGCGCAGCAGCTCGCGTCTGCCCTCGCGCGGCACATGGCGTAGCGAGGCGCAGCTGCCGGCGAATGGCCCTTGGACGACGTGGGAGGCTGCTTACATTGCCTCAGCCTGGCTCCAGAAGCGCGGCTGGAAGTCCGAAGTCTGGTTCCAGCACGTCCTGCCGCAGTCGCGCGACGCGATCTCGTGCGCGGCCGGCCTGATGCACCCTGTTTTGCAGGTGACCGATCCCGGCGCGAAAAAGAGCTGGTACTACATCCCCGGCACCCCCGGCGAACTTGGACAGCTGCCTCCGTCGCTGCGCGGCAAAGCTCTTTATGCGGCTGGCGCCAAGAAACTGCGCAAGAAGACGATCAACGGCACCTTGAAGGAGAAAAACCGTCTCTCGATCGCTTGGAACCTGGATATCGCTCCAGACTGTACGGTCTCCGGCAAAGTCGATGTGCGCATCCGCCACAAATGGACCGAGATGTTTGAAGCGCTTTCCGACGGCCGCAAGGATCAGCTCTATGCGCTGCTGAGCGGCCTTGAAGGCTGGATCGATCCGAACGCGGAGCTCGAAGTGACGCCGCTTGGCAGCACAGGCTTCAAGGTCGAGCTGCCGGTCAAGGCGAGGTCGGGCATCGAAGGGCCGCAGGGCCTGATGATCGGTCTGCCTTCGCTCGCGCCCGGAGCAGTGGAGCGTCTGAAAGACGTGGAAAGCAGCGCTGTGCTGAAGTTCCCGTTCGTCGTCGAACAGTCGTACAACGTCCGCCTGCCCAAGGGCTACCGAGCCATGTCAGTGCCGATGAAGCAGGAAGCGACGAGCATGGTGAGCAGCTATACCAGCCATTATCGCGTCAACATGCGCAAGAATGAAGTGGAGGGCGAGGAGAAGCACATCCTCAGCCACACGCGCGTCGACGCACCCGCAATCCCCAGTTTCAGGCGCGTGCTTGAGGTGTGGGGAACGTGGCGGCGCAACAACCTGGCGCTCCTGCCCGTCGGGCGTGCCAAGTGATTGAAACAGCATCGATTGGAGCATAAAGAACATGTCAGACAACACTACCGCGCTGAAGACGCTCGTTCATGACGCGCTGACAGCGATCGCGCAGGAAAAAGGCGCTGATGTCTCGCTGATTGGCGAGATCCATTTCGAGCGTCCCAAACAGGAGGATCACGGCGACTGGGCGACCAACGCCGCGATGAAATACTGCAAGCCGCTCGGATGCAAGCCGCGCGAGCTGGCTGACGAGATCGCCCGCCGGCTGGGCAGCGACGCACATATCCGCCGCGTCGAAGTGGCCGGTCCCGGATTTATCAATTTTTATCTGTCCAACCTGTGGATGGGCGACATCGTCCGCGATGTGCTGAACTCGGGGAAAGAATACGGCCGCGTCGATCTTGGTGCCGGACGCAAAGCTCAGGTCGAGTTCGTCAGCGCCAATCCCACCGGACCGCTCCACGTCGGCCATGGCCGCGGCGCGGCTGTCGGCGACGTGACGGGCAACATCCTCTCATTTGCCGGCTGGAACGTCGAAAAAGAATATTATGTCAACGACAACGGCCTGCAGATGAACATCCTCGGGCGCTCTACCCAGTCGCGCTATTTCGAGCTGATCGGACACGCCGACAAATGCCCGTTCCCCGAGGAGTCGTACAAGGGACACTACATTTACGACATCGCTCAGGAGATCGTCGACGCGCACGGCGACGAGTTTTTGGAGCAGCCGCTCGACGAATCGCTGCCGTTTTTCAAGAAGTACGCGGCCGACCGCATCCTTGGTCAGATCAAGGACGAACTGGCCGGTTTCGGCGTCACGTTCGACGTGTTTTTCTCCGAGAAGTCGCTGTACGACCGCGGGCTTGTGCCCGCCGCTGTGCAGACGCTGAAGGACCGCGGACATCTGTATGAGGCAGACGACGCGCTCTGGTTCCGCACCACCGAGTACGGCGACGACAAAGACCGTGTGCTGATGCGCTCCAACGGCGTGCCGACGTATTTCACATCGGACATTGCCTATCACAAGGAAAAGTTTGACCGCGGCTTTGAGCGCGTCATCGACGTGTGGGGCGCTGATCATCACGGCTATGTGCCCAGGATGAAAGCGGCTATCGAGGCGCTCGGCTATGATCCGCGCAAGTTCACGATCCTGCTTATCCAGTTTGTCAACCTCCTGCGCGGAGGCGAGCAGGTGAAGATGTCGACGCGCAGCGGCCAGTTCGTTGAGCTTCAGGAAGTCATCAACGAAGTCGGTGTCGACGCTACGCGCTACTATTTCCTGATGCGCCGCAGCGACAGCCACCTCGATTTCGACCTGGAGCTTGCCAAGAGCCAGTCAGCCGACAATCCTGTCTATTACGTGCAGTATGCTCATGCCCGCGTGTGCAGCATCCTTCAGAAAGCGGCGGAGAAGGGCATTGCCATCCCGTCGCCGGACGCGTTTGATCCAGAACAGATCACGACGCCCGAGGAAAAGCGCCTGATCACGAAACTGGCGCAGTTCCCTGACGAAGTTGCCCGCGCCGCTGAGGGGCTGGAGCCGCACCGGATCGTCAACTACGTGTACGAGCTGGCCGGCGGGTTCCATTCGTATTACAACAACAGCGGCCGCATCCTCGAAGAGAGCGGCGCTCAGCAGGCAGCGCATCTGCTCATGGTCGCTGCCGTGCGCACGGTCCTTCAGAACGCCCTGCGGCTGCTGGGCATCTCGGCGCCTGAAAAGATGTAGCCATGAAGCTGCGCTGGGTTGTCTTCTGGGCGGTCGTCGGCGTCGGTATTGCCATGCTGGTCACGTCCGTTCTGAACGAGTTCGACCGTCAGAAGCGCATGGCCGAGCTCATCCGCGAAAAGGAAGCGGCGCTTGTCCAGGCGCAGGACCGGCTCAGCCGTCTGCGTGAGCGTGTGCAGTTCTTCAAGACCAAGGAAGGACAGGCCTGGCTCGCGCGGGAAAAGCTGAACATGGCCTTCAGCGGCGAAGAGATCTACAAGATCGAAGGCGAACCGCGCAGCGCAGATAAGCCTGCAACGAAATAATGAATGAAAATGGCCGTCGCGGCAGAAAAGCCGCGGCGGCCGTTTTTTTGCATGATTGATCTTGTGTGCAGCTGTCTTTATGGTAATTAGTAAAAGTACACGAAAAATACATGAACTAAAGACAAAAATCTAAAATCATGGTGTACAAATATATAATCTGGTGATAGAATATCGCTGTCGTGAAAATATTATTCCTGAACTATTCTGCGTGGGCGTAGACAAGGTAAATTTGCTTTTCTGCTTTACAGGTTCACAGCGGTTCGGGTATAATATTCACTAATGAATAGTTTTAAAAGGAGTTGGCTGTAATGACGAAGGAGGAGCTCAAAAAGATCGCCTGCGAAATCATCGATTCGCGCCGCGGCGACATCACGGCGCTGGGTGACAGCATCTTTGCCGAGCCTGAAACGGGCTGGAAGGAATTCAAGACGGCTGAGAAGATCAAGAAGGTCTTCGAGTCGCTTGGCTTTCCGACGAAAGACAAACAGTGCATCACCGGCGTGATCGCCGATGTGAAGGGCAAGGAGAAGAAGCTGAAGGTCTCCGTGATGGGCGAGCTGGATGCTCTCGGCGTGCCTGACAGCCCGAATGCTGACCCCGTTACCGGTGCGGCGCACATGTGCGGCCATCACTGCATGATCGCGGCGCTTTCAGGCGTGGCTTACGCCCTGGCCGATCGCCGCATCATGGATGAACTGAGCGGCGACGTGGCGCTGATGGCAGTGCCCGCGGAGGAGTTCGTCGAGATGGCGTACCGCGGTCAGCTTCGCCGCGAAGGCAAGATCAAGATGTTCGGCGGCAAGCAGGAGTTCATCTATCGCGGCCTGATGGACGACATCGACATGATGGTCATGCAGCACAACACGCCTACTGAGGGGACGCAGGAGACGCCGATCAAGGCGAACGTCGGCGGCACGTCGAACGGCTTCGTCTCGAAAGAGGTCTTCTACAAGGGAAAGGCCGCCCACGCAGGCGGCGCTCCGTTCAACGGCATCAACGCGCTGAACGCGGCCAAGATCGGTCTGTTCGCCATCGACACGCAGCGCGAGACGTTCAAGGACGAGGATCACATTCGCGTCCATCCGATCATCACGAAGGGCGGCGACACGGTGAACGTGGTCCCCGCGGATGTGCGGATCGAGACGTATGTGCGCGGCGGCTCTGTGGAAGCGATCCTTGACGCTTCGCGCAAGGTCAATCGTGCGCTCAAGGCCGGCGGCGACGCTGTGGGCGCTGAGACGGTCATCGACGAAGTTCCCGGTTACCTGCCGATGAAGAACGACGAAGGCCTGCAGGACCTGATGTATGCCAATCTGGTCTCGCTGCTGGGCAAGGACCATGTGGCGCGTCAGATCCCGCACTCGGGCGGCAGCACTGATGCGGCCGACGTGGCGGCGCTGATGCCGGCGGTCCACGCCTATATCGGCGGTGCTGAAGGTGTGGCGCACAGCAAGGATTATCACATCGTCGACAAGGAACTGGCTTATATCACGGCTGCCAAGGCGCTGACGATGACGGTCATCGACCTGCTGGCCGACGGCGCGAAGGCCGGGCTGGAGATCAAGAAGAACTTCAAACCGGCAATGACGAAGCAGGAGTATATCGACACCTGGTGCAACATGTAACTGTGGGGGTAAATCCCGCCGCTTCGGCAGCGGGCGATATCTAAATCCGTTTGGGAGGTATCTTTATGGAAATGGTAAGCAAGGCACTGCGCAACTGGAAGATCCATGCGCTCGCGCTGGTCATCGTGATTGCGGCCGAGTTGATCGGCAACATCGCGTTCAGCATCGGACCGGCGAAGGTCGTTCTGATCCCCATGCTCTACGCGTTCGTCATGGGCGCGCTCTGCGGGGTGTTCAAGATCGTCAACATGGACGACATGCTCCAGACCTCGTCGCTGGTCGGCATCACGTTCTTCGTCCTGATGGCCCGCTACGGCACGCTGGTCGGCCCCAGCTTCTGGAAGGTCGTCCACTCCGCCCCCGCGCTGCTCCTTCAGGAGTTCGGCAACCTGGGCACGATCCTGCTTGGTGTGCCCATCGCCGTGGCCCTTGGTCTGGGACGTGCCACCGTCGGCGCTGCGTTCTCGATCGCCCGTGAGTCGTCGCTGGCCCTTGTCGGCGAGCGTTACGGCATGGACAGCCCCGAAGGCATCGGCGTCATGGGCGTCTACGTCACCGGTACGCTGTTTGGCACGCTGTTCTGCGGCTTCATGAGCTCCATTATCGCCTCGACGATCTCCTGGTTCAGCCCCGAGGCTCTCGCTATGGCCTGCGGCACCGGCTCTGCCTCGATGATGTCCGCGTCGCTGGCTCCGCTTGTTGAGATGTTCCCCGACAAGAAGGACTCGATCACCGCGTTCGCCGTAGCTTCCAACATGATCTCCGGCCTCGACGGCGTGTACATGTCGGTGTTCATCGGTCTGCCCGTCACGGAGTTCCTGTGCAGGGTCCTCGGCGTGAAAAAAGAGTCGAAGTAGCTCTGGAAACGGTTGAAAAAGGAGTGTTATAAAATGACTAACGTACAGATGGCAATTTTCACCCTTATGTGCGCTGCGCTCTGCGTCGTGGCGAACCTGATCCAGGGAGTCGCTCTTGAGCCCACGCTCGTCGGTATTGGCGTGCTGCTGGCGATCATCCTCGGCGGCGTCATCATCTACAAGCTGATCTATAAATTCACCGGCTGGAAAGGCTTGCCCACCGTTGCCTACATCTGCACTCTCGGCACGATCGTGACCATCCCAGACCTGCTGCCCTGCGCTGATTTCGTCGGCAAGGCTGCCTCCAAGGTCAGCTTCCTCGGCACCTGCACGCCCATCCTGGCGTATGCCGGACTGGCCGTCGGCAAGGACATCGAGATGTTCAAGAAGCTCGGCTGGAAGATCGTCGTCGTCGGTCTGTTCGTCTTCGTCGGCACCTTCGTCGGCTCGGCCGTCATCGCGGAGCTCGTCCTTCGCTCGATGGCCAAGTAATCCGAGTGAGCTTTCAGTTCAAAGCTGACACAAAGGCCCCAAGACCCTAAGAAAAATCTTTTTTGAAAAGAGTTTTTCATGAGGGGACTTACGGGCTAAAAAACACGGACTTCGGGATCCATTCCCGAAGTCCGTGTTTTTTTATGTCTTATTTTGTGCCTTTGTGTCTTCGTGTCTTTGTGTCGGCCTTGAACCTGATATTGAATTTACGAATTTGCGTCGTCGCGGAATCGGCGCCAGAAGCGGGCGAGACGCGCGCGCAGAGCCGGTTCGAGTCCCGTCTGAGCGGGGCTGTAGAAGCGCCGCGGTTCGTTCAGGTATTTCTGCGCGACCCAGTGGCGCGGATCGTCGTGAGGGTAGACATAATCGGGCGAGCCGTTGATCAGATGCGGCGGCACGGCCTGAAGGTCGCCGCTCTGCACGGCGTTCTCGGCGCGGCAGTAGGCGGCCGTGGCGCTGTCGCTCTTCGGCGCTGCGGCGAGGTAAATGGCGGCTTCGGCGAGGATCAGTCTGGCCTCGGGCAGGCCGGTCATGTCGGCGGCGTAAGCAGCAGACGAAGCGACGCAGAGCGCCTGCGGATCGGCAAGACCAACGTCTTCAGCGGCCGAGATGAGCATGCGGCGCGCTACGAAGCGCACGTCTTCGCCGCTTTCAAGCAGACGCGCCAGCCAGTAGACGGCGGCGTCGGGATCGGAGCCGCGGATACTCTTGATGAATGCAGAGATGACGGCATAATGATCGTCACCGCCGCGGTCATGACGAATGGCGGCCTGAGGCAGCGCTTCACGCGCGTCGTCCATGGTGATCGCGCTGCGGCCGGAAAGCGAGACAGTGCGGGCGAGGAATTCAAGCCGCGTCAGCGCTTGCCGCCCGTCGCCGCCGGCCTGTGAAGCGATGGCCTCGATCACGGCGTCGTCGCAGCTGAGGCCGAGCGATCCCAGACCGCGCTCGCGATCGGTCAGAGCCGAATGGAGGATGTCGATCAGGTCGGCTTTTTCAAGCGGCTCGACTTTGAACACGAGCAGACGAGAGAGCAGCGTTTTGTTGATCTCGAAATACGGATTCTCCGTCGTCGTGCCAACGAGGATGATGTCGCCTTTTTCGACGACGGGCAGCAGTGCGTCCTGCTGCGACGTGTTGAAATGATAGATTTCATCGACGAAAGCGATAGCCGACCGCCCTCCGCCGAAGCGCTTGGCCTCCGCTGCCTGGGCGACGAGCGCGCGCAGCTCCGAAACTTTGGCGGAGACGGCGTTGATCTCGAACAGCTGCCGGTCGGTGACGGAGGCCATCAGGCGGACGAGCGCCGTCTTGCCGACGCCGGGCGGCCCGTAGAGGATGCACGACGGCACGCTGCCCGATTCGAGCAGCCGGCGCAGCGGCATCCCGGGCGCCAGGATGGAGCTGTGACCGCGGTATTCTGCCAGGCTGCGCGGCCTCATGCGCTCGGCCAGCGGCGTCTCCCACAGTGCCGTGTCAGTCATGCGCGGCTCCAAACGCGGAAAGCGCCTCGCCGTCCTTGCCCTCCGCGATCGTCAGGAGGGGATAGCGGGCGCCCAGCAGAGAGGCGAGCGCCTCGCACAGCGGCCGTTTCAGCCAGCCGGGGGCAAGCGCCGGCGTCTTCGCCAGTTCGCGAGATGTCACCTCGCGTCCTTGCGGCGTGTGAAGAGCTCCCAGGCCGCGGGAGGCGAGCTCCTCGATGCGGACGAGCGACGCTGCGCAGAGTTCGGCGTCGAACAGGAGCGTCCTGCTGTGCATCGCTTCCAGCGACTGGAGGCCGTACCAGCCGGCGGCGTGGTATTCCCACGGCACGAACGGCCGGTCCTGCTCAAACGCCGTCAAAAGATCGCGCATCGTTGCAAACGCGGCATCGGCATACGATTCGCACTCCGTGTCGGTACGGTTGACCAGGACACAGCGGGCTCCGGCGCGCCGGGCGCCGATCAGCTCGTAGAGAAAATCACCGATGACGAGGCAGTCGCGCACATTCACGCCAAGGACGGCTGCGGCGTCGTCAAAAGCGCGCGGATCGGGCTTGACGTGAACAGCTTCGCGCCCGAACGTGTGCGCCGGCAGCGGAAAGCCGATCGTGCGGGCAGCCAGATCGATCGACTCGCGGCAGTTGCGCGACATCACGCACCAGGGCACGTGCCGTTTATCCAGCAGCGCGATCAGCTCGCGAGCGCCGTCGACGGGCGTGGAAGCCGCCGCGCCGCGGAGCTCTTCTTCGCAGATCGCTGCCATCAGGGCGTCGCGCTCAGCCTTTGGCAACTTGCGCGCGCTTTCCAGCAGAGGGACGCGCACACCGCCGAAAAAACGGTCCCGTATGGGCTGAAAGTTGAGCCTGGTCTCGGCGATCACGCCGTCCCAGTCGAAGATCACGCCTTTGAAACTTTGGGGATAGAGCAGAGGAGTCCGCACCCGATCACATCCTTTACCGGAGAATAAAAAAAGGAGAGCCCCGAAGGTACTCTCCTCTCCTGAAAATTAAACCCACAGTGCCGTGTCGCGACAGTCTTGACCCGCTCCTTAATCAGATCTACATTAGGGATTGTAGCCCGCCAGCCACGACCGACGGTATATCCCAAGGAACAAGTCGGAAAATGTAGGCTCAAGACGAAAGGCGCAATCACGAACACCGCAGGCGAAATTTATGCTCTGAAAAGAGTATAGCACAGAGTTGCGCGAATGCAAACGTTTTTTCCCGAATTTGCGTATGTGAAATAAAAAGGGTACAATAAAAGAAAATGAAATCACGGGAGGGATCGGGAATGAAAAAACTGTGTGCGTTTGTTCTGGCCATGGCACTGGCCTTCAGCGGAGCGGCTCTGGCAAAGGACCACCATGTGACCGGACGTGTGCGCGACGCGCAGAAGGCGGTCGAGCACATGATCCAGTCGAAGTATTCCGAGGGCTTTGCCGAGTCAGTGCGGGACAGTCTGGCCGTCGTCATCTTCCCGAAAGTCATCAAGGCGGGACTGATCGTCGGCGGAAGATACGGCGAAGGGCTGATCATGCGCAAGGGGCCGAAGGGCGACTGGCTGGGCCCGGCGTTCTTTTCCATCAGCGGCGGCTCGTACGGTTTTCAGATCGGCGCTTCTTCGACCGCGCTCGTGCTGACGGTCAACACCAAGCGCGCGCTTGATGCCTTCCGCGGCGGCAGCTTCACCTTGGGCGCTGAAGTGGCGGCGGCAGCTGGCCCCGGCGGCAAGACGGGCTATGTGGGCACTACCGTCGACGGCAAAGCACCGATCTACAGCTATTCGCTGACCAAGGGCGTTTTTGCCGGCGTTGCGCTCGACGGCTCCGTCATCAGCGAGCTTCCCGGCGTCAATGACGACTGCTGGGGCACGCACCTGAACAACGTGCAGATCCTCGACCGTGCCTCTGACCGCGCCGAAGTGCGCGAACTGAGCCGTCTGCTCAGCCGCCTGGCGGCGAAATGATCGCATGAACGTAAAACGGCTGCTTCGCCGCTAATGGCGAGACAGCCGTTTTTGCGTACAGACTATTCTTTTTCGTCGGGAGAAACGATGCCGTCGACGTGGTGCAGCTGGTACTCCGTGAGGATCTTCTGCTCGATGATGCGTCCTGTGCCGTGACAGTCCTCGCACTCGCGCTCCTCCGTGCCGTAGTTGATGCTTCCCAGGCCGCCGCAGCTTTTGCAGACGCGCACCTTCATCGTCTCCTTGTCGAACGACAGGTTCTCGCTCAGGCTGTCAAGAGTGAACTCTTCCTTGAGCGTCTTTACGAGGATGCGGCCTGTGCCCGTGCATTCCGAGCAGGTGAAGCGGTTGCCCTTGAGGTCGATGCCGAAGCCCAGCCCCTTGCACTTCTTGCAGATATGGATCTTCATAGTTTCCGGATCGAATTCCATCGGTCAAAACCCCTTTCAGGAAAAGCGTGTTCGCCCGCCGGGAACGCGGGGACAAAAAGTTCTTCGCTATTATACCCGACGGCATGACAAAAATGCAAAGGAAACGCTGATAAAATACGCCATCTCCTGCGAAACGCTGCCCGAGGGGCTTCTCCAACGTACGGAAGTACGCCTCCGAAGCCCCTTGCGGGCAGGTTTCTTCGGATCTGACGCATTTTCTCAGCGTTTCTGTGCGCTCGCCAAATTCAGCATAATTTGAATTAATCAGCGCTTCCCAAAAGCGGCAGCGAAAAAAATCGGCGGCCTTTCACCAAAAAAGTGAAAAGCCGCCATTGTTATTAATGGTTCCCTAATAGTCGTTACGGCGCGGCCGGCGCTCGCGGCGATCGAAGCGCTCGCGGTCAAGGCGTTCGCCCGAGCGGTCGAAACGGCGTTCGCGTCTCGGGCCGGCGAGGCGCGGCTCGCGAGGACCGCCGTCGAGCAGACCGCGGTCGATCAGGCGAGAGCGGCCGCCGTCGTTGAGGCTGTCGAGCGCTGCCGGGCTGAGCTCCACCTCCGTGTACGAATCGCGCATCTTGATGTTGCCGATCTCGTTGCGGTTGACGCCGAGCGAGCTGCACAGTGCACCGAGGATGCGGCCTACCGACCATTCCTGATCGTTGCGCCCCTTCGATACGCGGATGAGTACGCCGCGGCCGCGGGGCGAGGCGCCGTCGCGGAAGCGCAGACGCTCGCGCGGAGAACCGTCGAAGCGGCCTCCCGTGCGACCTTCACGGCGGGACGAGGCCCGGTCGCGCCGCGCGTCAAGCTCGCGCTGGAGCGTTTCGCGCAGGGCGTAGCCCGTAGGGATGTCCTTGACGATCACCGACAGCAGCTTGGCCGCCAGCTCGGCGCCGTCCTCGCTCTTTTCAAGCAGCGATTCCGCCCAGGCGCGGATCTCCGGCTTGGGCTCGGCGGAAAGTAGCGCCTCCTCGCGCACTTCGCGCTGGATGATGCTGATCTCCTGAATGTCCGGCACCTTCTGCCACTCCACACGCATCTGCGAGCCGCGGATCATGAACTTGAAGCGCCCCGATTCCGAAGGCGTGAGGATGAGGATGTTGCTGCCCTCGTGTCCGGCACGCCCCGTGCGGCCCGAGCGATGGACGAACGTCTCCATGTCGTCGGGCAGCCCCAGCTGGATCACGTGCGATACGCCCTGCACGTCAAGCCCTCTGGCGGCTACGTTGGTGGCGACGAGGACGGGGATGCGCCCCGAGCGGAACGACTCGAGCGCGTTGCTTCTCTCGCGCTGCGTCATGTCGCCGTTGAGCGCCAGAGCCATGAAGCCTTCCTCCTGAAGCCGGCCCGCCACCTCGCCCGTGTCCGCCTTCGTGTGGCAGAACACTAGACACAGCGTCGGCCGCTCCCACAGCAGCACGTTGACAAGCGCTTCCATGCGCTGACGCGAAGGGCACAGATAGGCGCGGTGCACGATGTCCGCGTGCTGCTCCTCGTCGTGGTTCAGCTCCAGCCGCAGCGGATCGTTCAGATAGCGCTGTGCGAGCGAAAAGACCGCTTCCGGCATCGTCGCCGAAAACAGCCAGGTGCGCTTGCGCGACGTCGCCGCATCAAGGATGGCCTCCAGCTCCTCGCGGAAGCCCATGTCCATCATGCTGTCGCCCTCGTCCAGCACCACTGTCTCGATCTCGCTCAGGTCAAGCGTGCCGCGCCGCACATGGTCGAGCACGCGGCCTGGCGTGCCGACGACCACCGTCGTGCCGTGCTTGAGCTTGAAGATCTGATGCTCCATGCTCATGCCGCCGACGATCGCCGCCGTGCCGATGCCCTTGATCTTGCCGAAGAACTCCGACTCGTTGGCGTTCTGCATCGCCAGCTCGCGCGTGGGCGAGAGCACCAGCACGCGCGGATTTTTGTTGCCGCCTTCCAGCTCGCTGAGGATGGGCAGAAGAAAACCCAGCGTCTTGCCCGACCCCGTGCGCGCCTGGACGACCATGTCACGGCTCAGATCAGGCTGCGAAAGCACCTGTGCCTGCACCGGAGTGGGCTCGGTAAAACCGCGCTGATCGAGCGCGGCCAGAAAGCTCTCCGGCAGATTGAAATCACGAAAACTTGCGGTCACTTGAAAAATCCTCCCGAAAATCATACGGGAAATCTGCAAAGGACCGCTCGTCTCCCCAAAAAGAACAAAAGAACAGTCCTTCGTACAAAAATCCCTGGATCACAACGCCCGAAAACGGCGTCACAAGTTGGTTATTATGAAGGAAGAAGTAAGATTTGTCAAACGAAATTTTTGAGGAACGAAAAAACGGCGAAACCGAAACCATACGATCGGCTCCGCCGCTTTTTCGTAGCCTCTGTCTTTCCAGTATTCGGCAAACTTTTTTGCGGCTTTCTTTTGCTCGTAGTCTTTCATGCACGTCCACCTGACTTTTTGGGAAAATGCGAAATGAGAGTTCACGATGATTATACACAAAAACCCCGAAGCGCGAGAACATGTTCTCACGCTTCGGGTTTTTTTCGGTGCGGTTATTCTTTTGACGGGTTACAGGATCTCGACGAGCGTCACCTCAAAGTTCAGTTCCTGTCCGGCGAGGAAGTGATTGGCGTCGAGGACGACGGAGCCGTCTTCGTTGATCTTGGCGACGGTGACGGTGTGCGGTCCCATCATCAGCTTGTCGCCCAGCGTGGGCGTGTAGTTCTTGGGCATCTGCGAGGGCTTGACGGTGATCATCATGTCGTCGCGGCGCACGCCGTACGCTTCTTCGGGGGGAAGTTTGAGCATCCGCGTCTCGCCGACGGCCATGCCGACAACGCCTTTGTCGAAGCCTTTGATCATCTGTCCCGCGCCGACGGTGAACTCAAGCGGCGGGCGGTTGTTCTTGATGGACGAGTCGAACATCTCGCCGCTGTTGAGGGTGCCGGTGTAGTGGACGCGGATCTTGTCGCCGTTTTTGACGGTCTGTGCCATGGTTTACAGTTCTCCTTTTTCGATTTTGTCGATGATCTCCATCAGCTCTTCCCATCTGGCTGTGTTCTGCTCGATCTCGGCAGTTGTTTCGGACAGGCGCTTCATCAGGGCCTGCACGCGGGAACTGTCGGCGAGCACTTCGGGAAGGCAGAGCTGGCTTTCGATCTCGCTTTTTTCGGCTTCGCGGTCGGTCACGGTTGATTCGACGCGCGCAAGCTCTTCGACGTAGCTTTTTTTTCGCCGGTAGATCTCCTGCCGGCGCTGCGCTTCTTCGCGCTTTTTGTCGCGGTCGGCCGATCGGCCGGTCTGCGGTTTGGCGGTACTTTGCGTGTTTTCGGCGGCACGCTCGCGTTCGCGCAATTCGATGAAGCGGCTGTAGTTGCCGGCGTAATCGTGAAGTTTTCCGTCGCGGATCTCCCACACGCGGCCGGCGAGCTGGTTGAGGAAAAAGCGGTCGTGCGAGACGATCAGCAGTGTGCCGTCGTAAGCGAGCAGCGCCTGCTGGAAAAGGTCGCGCGTGACCATGTCGAGGTGGTTGGTGGGCTCGTCGAGGATGAGGAAGTTGGACGGGTTCATGAGGATTTTGGCCAGCGACAGTCGCGATTTTTCGCCGCCTGAGAGCACGCTGACGGGCTTGTAGATGTCGTCGCCGCTGAAGAGGAATGAGCCGAGCAGGGTGCGCTTTTCGGCCTCGGTCATGTCCTGATTGAGGGGATTGATTTCCTGCCAGACGGTGTTGGCATAGTTGAGGTTTTCTGATGATTCCTGCGAGAAGAATACGGGCAGGACGTGATAGCCCAGTTCGCGCGTCCCCGTGTCGCTCTCTTCGCGGCCGGAGATGATGCGCGAGAGGGTCGACTTTCCCGCGCCGTTGACGCCGACAAGGGCGATCTTCTGTCCGCGTTCGATCTGCGCCGAAACGCCGGAAAACACCTGATGAGCTCCGTACGCCTTGCTGACGTTTTCGAGGGTGAGGACGATATGGCCGCTCTGAGGGCAGGGAGGAAAGCGCAGTGCCATGTGTTTCGCGTTTGCCTCGGTCTGGATGATCTCGGTCTTTTCAAGGACTTTGATGCGGCTTTGCACCTGTGCCGCCTTGGTGGCCTTGTAGCGGAAGCGCTCGATGAACTCTTTGGTTTTGGCGATCTCGACCTGCTGGCGGGCAGCGGCCTGTTCGCGCTGAGCTTTCTGTTCCTCCGAAGCGCGCAGATAGTCGGAAAAATTGCCTTTGTACACGCGGATGCCGCCCGAATGAAGCTCGGCGATGGACTTCATGATCTTGTCCATGAAGATCCTGTCGTGCGAGATGGCTACGAGGGTGCCGCGGTAGTCGGACAGCCAGTTCTCCAGCCATTCCATGCTCTCGGTGTCGAGGTGGTTGGTGGGTTCGTCCAAAAGGAGGATATCCGGGTGCGACAGGAGCAGTCCGGCCAGCGTGATGCGCATTTTCCAGCCGCCGGAAAACTCGCGGCAGGGCTTCTGATCATCGCCTTCGTGAAAGCCGAGGCCGCGCAGGGCTTTTTTCGACATGGCTTCAAATGACCAGCCGCCGAGGCGCTCATACTCCGCGGCAGCTTCTTCGTGAAGGCGCAGCGCCCGCTCGCTCTCGTCCGGCGAGGCTGCGGCGAGCTGCTCCTGGCGCGTTTTCAGCGTTGCTTCGACGGCGGTGATGCCGGCTTTGTCCTTGAGGTACTGCATCAGCGTCACATCGGGCAGTTCGGCAAGGTCCTGCGGCAGATAGCCGACGGTGGCAGAGGCGGGGGAGAGGATGACTTCGCCGCTGTCGGGCTGGATCTGTCCCACGAGCGTGCGCATCAGTGTGGTCTTGCCGATGCCGTTGGGGCCGACGAGCCCCGCGCGTCCGCCTGTGTCGATCTGCCAGTTGAGGCCGGAAAAGATCGTGCGGCCGCCGGCAAATGTGAGGCTGAGGTCTTTGATCTGGATCATTCACGGCCGTCCGCTGCGGACGCTTTGAGCATGAACTGGCGGCGGATCTCGTCGGCACGCAGGGTGATCTGCTTTTCCATGTCCTGCTTCAGGGTCTCGATGGCGCGGCGATGATCTTCCTTCATCTGTTCCATCTGGTAGCGCGTGCGGGCCAGTTCGTGAAGCTGATCCTCCGCGGCGTTTTTCATCTTCTCGATCTCCGCCTGATAGGCCTGTTCCGTCTGCGACTGCACAAGGGCGATCTTGCGCTCGTACTCGTGCTGCATGTCGGCGATTTGCCGATCGTGCTCCGAAGCTTTTGCCTCGCGTGCGGCCAAGGCGCTGCGGAGCTTGTCGATCTGACTTTTCTGCTCGCTGCGGCTGCGCTCCATATCCTCGACGGCGGCGGCTTTTTCGCTCTCCGCAAGGGAGGCGAGCGATTTGTAGCGCTCGATCGTGTCGGCCGTGCTGCGGGCTTTTTCCTCGGCGACCTGGACGTTTTCGCGCAGCTGGATCTTCTCCTGCTCGTATCTGAGGACGAGCGCGTCGATCTCGGCCCTGCTGTCGCGCGCGGCTTTGGCGGCTTCGGCCCGCAGCTCCTCGATGCGCGTTTTCAGGCCGGAATTCTCATCGCGGGCTGTGCGGAGCTGGCTTTCCGCGTCATCGATGCGGGCGCTGTCGACTTTGAAGATGCCGACCTGCTCGCGCAGCTGCTTCACTTCAAGTTTGAGCGAATTTTCGCTGCGTCGTGCCTCGGAAAGTTCCATCTGCACGTCGATCAGGCTCTTGCGCAGTTCTTCAAGCTCGTGTTCCTTTTCTTCGATGCGTTTTCTGAGAACGGCGGCCTCTTTGGCATTCCGTTCCTTTTCGATGCTGAGAAGCTCCCTTTGACGGCAGGCGATGTCGTGCGTCTGCTTGCCGAACCGCTCGATCTGGAGCAGAGCCTGGCGAAAAGCGTCTTCGTCAGGGGTGGGGTCTGTCTCTTGTTTGATGATGGGGTCCTGCATTGCTGCTCTCCTGTTTCAGCGATCGTGCGCCCGTGCGCGGCCTGCGAAAGCCGGGAACGCTACTCCTCGCTGTTCTTTCTGAATTTCTGGAAGTTGGTGAACCTTCTGGCGCGGGGCTTGTCTCCGGAATCCTCCCTGCGCGGAGACTCCGGACGCTCCGAGCGGCTGCCGCGGCGGTCGCCGTGCTCGTCAAAGGAGCGCTCGCGGCGGGGCGCGAAACCGCGGTCCTGCGACGCGCCCTCAGAACGGAAGGAACTGCGGCGCTCGCCTTCGTACGGATGGGGCGCTCTCTCGCGGCTGAAAGGCCTGTCGCCGCGTTCGTCGCGAAAATCGCGGCGCGGGCGGTCGTAGGCAGGGCGTTCGCGGCCGGAGAAACGGCTTTCGCCGTCGCGGCTGAAACGTTCGCGACGCTCGTCATCACGGTAGCGCGGCCGGAACGAATCGCGCGGCCGGTCGTCGAAGCTGCGTTCGCGGCGTTCGCCGTCGCGGAAACGCGGCCGTTCGTCGAAGCTGCGTTCACGTCGCTCGCCGTCGCGGAAGCGCGGCCGGTCGTCGAAATTGCGCTCGCGACGTTCACCGTCGCGGAACCTCGGCCGGTCGTCGAAACTGCGCTCGCGTCGCTCGCCGTCGCGGAAACGCGGCCGGTCGTCAAAATTGCGTTCGCGTCGCTCGCTGTCGCGGAACCTCGGCCGGTCGTCGAAACTGCGCTCGCGTCGCTCGCCGTCGCGGAAGCGCGGCCGGTCGTCGAAACTGCGCTCGCGGCGTTCACCGTCGCGGAATCTCGGCCGATCGTCAAAATCACGTTCACGTCGCTCGCCGTCGCGGAAATGCGGCCGGTCGTCAAAATCACGTTCACGTCGCTCGCCGTCGCGGAAATGCGGCCGGTCATCAAAATCACGTTCGCGGCGTTCACCGTCGCGGAATCGCGGCCGATCGCTGAAGCTGCGCTGGCGGGAGGAACGCTCTTCGCGTTTTTCCTCGTGCGCAGACGGCGTCGTTTTTTCTTCTGCGGTCTCCTTTTTGCGGGGATCTCTCCAGCCGCAGAACTCTCTGTCGTCGGTCGGTCCAGTCTGAATGGTCATGTCCTCTTCGGGCTCCTCCTCATGTTCGGGGTCGATATCAGGCGCGCTGTCGGCCGCTTCGGCGGCACGGCGTTCCTGCTCTCTGAGTCGTTCTTCTCTGGCCCGTTCGTCGCGGCGGTTGCGGGCCTGCTCCATTTGTTCTACAATCTCGCTGTCCGTCGGCTCGGCAAAACCGAGCGACGTAGCGGCGGCACTGCCGGCGGCGAAGCCGGTGCTCCAGCATTCCTGGAGGTTGTAGCCGCCTGTCGGTCCGTCCACGTTCAGCACTTCGCCGGCGAAGTACAGGTTGGGGATCAGCCGCGAGCGCATCGTTTCCGGTTCTACCTCGGCCGTGTCGACGCCGCCGGCTGTGATGATCGCGTGGCGGAAGCCGAGCAGCTCCGTCGGCGTGACGGAAAAATCCTTGAGCGTGTCGCGCAGAGCGGCGCGTTCTTCGGGCGTGGTCTGGCCGCAGGGCTTGCCCATGTCGAGGCCGGCTTTTTTCAGCACGTCGGGGATGATCTCCTTGGGCAGCAGTTTGCGCACGGCAAAGCGCAGGGCGTCGCTGCTGAACTCTTCAAAGTCGCGCGCGATGCGGGCGTCGAGCCGTTCGGGCTCAAGTGCCGGCTTGAGATCGATATGCAGTGTGACGGCTGGCGAGCGTTTCAGCGCTTCGCCGATCGAGGAGGCCATGTCCATGATGATCGCGCCGGAAACGCCGAACGGCGTGAAGTCCATTTCGCCGAACCGTTCGTCAACAGCCTGGCCGCTTTCCCGAAGCGTGACACGCACGTTTTTCAGCTTGAGGCCGTTCATGTTGTCCTCAAAGTGTTCAGCGATCTTGACGGGGCACAGCGCCGGATGCGTTTCGGCGATGGTGTGTCCTGCCTTGCGCGCCCAGCGGTAGCCGTCGCCCGTCGAGCCGGTATTTGGGAACGAAAGTCCGCCGGTGGCGATGATAAACGCGCGTCCGTCGATCTCCTCGCGAGCGGTGGTGACGCGGCGGACCACGCCGCCGAGCATGTCGAAGGCACGGACTTCCAGCCCGCGAAGCACCTGGACGCCGCCGTCCTTCAGCGCCGTCCAGAGCGCGTTGACGACGGACGAGGCGTCCTGACCTTCCTTGGGATAGATGCGATGTCCGCGTTCCTCGGCGGAGACGAGCCCGCGGCGCAGGAAGAACGCGACGGTCTCCTTCGTGCCGAATTTTTGCAGGGCCGGCAGCAGAAAATCTCCGCCGTTGCGGTAGTCCGCGGCGAGCTTTTCCGGATCGTCCTGCGCGTGGGCGAAGTTGCAGCGTCCGCGTCCCGTGATCATCAGCTTGCGCCCCAGATCGCGGTTCTTTTCGATCAGTGCGGTGCGCGCGCCGTACTGCGCTGCGCGCGCTGCGGCCATCATGCCGGCCGGTCCGCCGCCGATAACGACAACGTCAAATGTACTCATTCAATGAACTCCTTCGGCGATTGTGACGTGATGAAAATCGTCTTTTGAGAATTATTCCTAATAGTATCACGACAAACCTCTTTTGTGTTGTTATAATATGCGGGAAGAAAATTTATGTCTGCGAGCCGGCGTGTCCAAAAAGGTCATGTCCGGAAATCATCAAGCGGAGGTGCTTGAAAATGAAGAAGACAGCGATCCTGCTCGTCGACGTGCAGAACGATTTCTGCACCGGCGGCGCTCTGGCGGTGCGTGACGGGGACGCGGTCGTCCCTGTGTGCAACGAACTGATCGGGCTGGCCGCTGCTCATGGCTGTCCCGTGATGGCCAGCCGCGACTGGCACCCGGAAGATCACTGCAGTTTCAAGGCGCAGGGCGGCCCGTGGCCGGCGCACTGCGTGGCGGAAAAAGCGGGCGCTCAGTTCCATCCTGACCTGAATCTTCCCGCGGATGCCGTGATCGTCAGCAAGGGAACGAAGTCCGGCGCTGACGCGTATTCGGCGTTCGATGGGACGAATGCGGCAGTAGCGCTTCGCGAAAAGGGGATCGAGCGTCTGCTCATCTGCGGGCTGGCGACGGATTACTGCGTGAAAGCGACCGTGCTCGACGCGCTGAAAAGCGGTTTCAGCGTCGTCGTCGTTCAGGACGGCTGCCGCGCTGTCAACGTCTGCCCTGACGACGGCGAAAAAGCCTTTGCGGAGATGGCCGCTCAGGGCGCGGCTGTCTGTCCGCTTGCGAAAGTGGAGTGGTGACAGGTGGGGCGGAACATGACGCCAATGTCCCGGATGCGGCGGCTTCTTTGTGGCGCCGCGGCGGCGCTTGCGGCGTTTCTGATCATGTGTGCGCTGCCTGCCAGCGCGGTCCAGCAGTATGAAAAAGATGTCGTTTCCTTCAGCGAAACGACGCTTTTGAAGGATGCTGAGACGCGCCAGCACTTTCTGGAGGAGATCGAGGCCTCGTTCCTGAAGGATTACGAACTTCTCTGGAAGCGCGAGAACATGCTCGGCAAGCTGACGGCTGCGGCCGACGCTGCCTTTGCTGATAAGCTCAGCAGCAGCCGGCTGACTGGAGCGATCCAGGTGGCGATGGATCTGCAAAACGTCGTCTCTGACATTCAGCAGTCCATCTCCGAGGCATTTGAAAAGGAATACCGGATCTTCCTGACGATCGTCGAGGATTATTTCACCGAGACGTATCTTGACCGCCTCAGCGCTTATGACAAGGCGCTTGAAGCTGTGCGCGTCGGCGCGCTGACGAGCGCTCCTTCGGTGCGCATGTTCTTCCAGGAGCGAGTCCTCTCCGCTGCGGAGCGGGGCAGCGTGGCGATGAACGCAGAGCTGATGAAAAAGGTCGCTCACAAGCCGGAACTGTCGCTCACCAGTTCGGCCGTGTTTGCCGGCGCGTGGCTGAGCCGCCGTCTGATCCGGCGCACGCTTGGACGAAAGGCGCTCTCTGTGTTCGGCGGCGGGCTGGGCAAGAAGATCTTCGCAGCGGCGACGGGCGTCGGTACGCTTGTGACGATGGGCTGGGCCCTGTACGACATCGGCTCGTTCTCGATGGAAGTCTGGGATTCGCCGGCGAAGCTGCGCGAATCGCTGATCACGCATTATGATGCGTATTACCGCAAGGAGTGCCCGCAGCTGTACTGGCAGGAACTCCGCAAGGGCGTTCGCGAAGAGCTGGACGAGATCCTGCGGCGCATGGCCCGCCGCGACGAGGATACAAAGGCGATCATGGCGTCGTCGGCGTTTCGGCGGCTGACTGACCTGATGAGCGAAGAAGAGCAGAAGGTCTTCATCGATCGGCTCATCTCTGTGCGGCCTCTCGACGACAGCGTCAGTTACAGCGCCATCGTCGAGAATTTCAGCACCGTTTTGCAGACGATGGAAAACGAAGACATTTCTACGCTGCGCGACATTCTCGCGCAGGGCGATCTGCTCATGGCCCGGCAGTGGTTCGGCGTGGCGGGAAAAGAGTATTTCCTGCTCTTCCGCGGACTTCCGCGCGAGATCTGGGGCAAGTATCTGCCCAGCACGGAATCGCTGAGCGTGCTGAGCTGGCTCCTTCAGCAGCCCGCCGCGGTACGCACGGCGCTGGCTCGCTTTTCCTCAGACGAAGCGGCCTGGCTGATGCGTGAGGTGCCCTCTGATCTGGTCCCGCGCTTTTTCACGCACGGACGCAGCGACGAAGAGATCCGTCTGGAATTTGAACGCATGAAAAAACTGCCGAAAGCAGATCGAACGCCATGGCAAAGCCAGATCTCGTTCTATCTGCATTACATCGGCAAGTGGGGCTTTTACGCGATCTGCGCTGTCGGACTCTTTGTGCTTTGGCACATTTTGCGCTGTTTCTTTTGAATCGGCGGGATCTTGGGATTCTATAAGGAGAAATCATGGAAAACGGATCGATACAGCTCTCGACGGGAGCTCTGCCTCCCGAAGGGATCGAGGAACTGGGCGTTGTGTACGGCAGCTGCGTGATCAGCACGTCGATCTTCGGCGATGCGTTTGCAACGCTGCGCAACATGTCTGTGGGCGGCGAGCTCAAACAGTATACCGGCCTGCTTCAGAAGGGGATGGACAGCGCGCTTGACCGCCTGCGCGCGGCTGCGTGCGAAAAAGGAGCCGACGGCGTGTACGCTATCCAGTTCATCGCGCCTCAGGTCGCCGGCGGCGCTGCGGAAGTCATCGCGGCCGGAACGGCCTACCGAAAAAAGCAATAAAATAACAAGGCCAGCCGAAACTCTTTCGGCTGGCCTTGTTTTTATGCCTTGGCTTTTCTCTTTTTTTCACCGATCTTTTTGTCCAGCTCCATGCGCAGGGAGATGCGCTTGCGGGGCAGATCGACGCCGATAACGAACACTTCGACGGGCTGTCCGGGATGGAGGACGGTCGAGATGTCCTTGACGTAGCGGCCCATCTGGCTGATGTGGACCAGTCCGTCCTGATGCACGCCGATGTTCACGAACGCGCCGAACGCTGTGACGTTGGAGACGATGCCGGGAAGCTTCATCCCCGGCTGCAGGTCGGTCAGCTCGTGGACGTTGGGATCGAAGGAGAAGATTTCCATCGCGCTGCGGGGATCGCGGCCCGGCTTTTCGAGCTCGGAGAGGATGTCTTCGAGCGTCGGCAGCCCCACCTCGTCGGTGACGTAGCGGCTGAGGTCGATCTTCGAGTGCAGATCTTTGGCGGAGATGAGGTCGGTCACCTGGCAGTTGAGATCGGCGGCGATGGCGTCGACGACGGCGTAGTTCTCAGGATGGACGGCGCTGCCGTCGAGCGGGTTCTCCGCGCCGTGGATGCGGAGGAATCCGGCGGCCTGCTGATAGGCCTTGGGCCCCAGACGCGGGACTTTGAGCACGTCCTGACGGCGCTTGAAGGGGCCTTCCGCCTCACGGTACTTGACGACGTTGTCAGCCAGCGAGGGCGTAAGACCGGAGACGTAGGACAGCAGTTTGGAACTGGCGGTGTTCAGGTCGACGCCGACGGCGTTGACGCAGGAAACGACCGTATCGTCGAGCGCGCTCCGAAGCTGTTTCTGGTCGACATCGTGCTGATACTGGCCCACGCCGATCGACTTGGGATCGATCTTGACGAGTTCGGCCAGCGGGTCCATCAGACGCCGGCCGATGGAAACGGCGCCGCGGACGGTGACGTCCTGATCCGGGAATTCTTTGCGGGCCAGGTCGGAGGCGGAGTAGACGGACGCGCCGCTTTCATTGACGACGATGACAGGGATGTCGAGCGCCAGTTCGCGCAGGAATTCCTCGGTCTCGCGGCTGGCGGTGCCGTTGCCGACGGCGATCGCTTCCGGCTTGTATTTTGCCGCCAGAGCGCGGATCGTCTGTCCGGCTTCGGCGTAGCGGGCTTCTGAGCGCTGGATGAAAATGACGGTATGGCAGAGCAGATCGCCTTTTTTGTCGAGGCAGACGACTTTGCACCCCGTGCGGATGCCGGGATCGATGGCGAGGATGGGGCGGGCGCCGAAGGGGGAGGCCATCAGCAGCTCGCGCAGATTGCGCGCGAAAATGGCGATCGCTTCGCCGTCGGCGCGTTTTTTGAGAGTCGCACGGGCTTCTGTCTCGATCGAAGGAGCCAGCAGACGCCGATAGCCGTCGATCACGGCCATTTCGACCTGCTGCGAGTCGGCTCCCATGCCCTTCACATAGCGCGAACGCAGCGAATCGAGCGCCAGCTTTTCATCCGGCCGCACGGAGAGCGTCAGGTAGCCCTCCTTTTCGCCGCGCAGCACGGCAAGCAGGCGGTGGGAGGGGATGCGCAGCAGGGGTTCCTGCCAGTTAAAGTAGTCGGCGTAGGTCGCCGCTTCGGGAAGGTCCTTTTTCTTCTCGTTCACGGACGAGACGCATTTGCCAAAGCGGACGAAAATCACGCGCATGTCGCGCCGGGCCGCGGAGTCCTCGCTGATATTTTCGGCGATGATATCCCGCGCGCCGGCGAGCGCTGATTCGGCATTTTCGACGCCTTTCTCGGGATTGACAAACGGCAGAGCCGCCTCAGCCGGATCACATCCAGTCTGATCCATAAGGGCTTTTGCCAGGGGCTCCAGGCCGGCTTCACGGGCGATCAGGGCACGCGTGCGGCGCTTGGGGCGATAGGGCAGATAGGCGTCTTCCAGCGCGGTCATCGTCGAGGCCGCATCGATCGTCTTTTTCAGTTCCTCCGTCAGCACGCCGCGTTCAGTGAGCGAGCCGAGGATCGCCTCGCGGCGCTTTTCCAGCTCTTCGACACGGGCCAGACCGTCGCGGATGGCTGTGATCGCTACTTCGTCGAGAGAGCCGGTCTTTTCTTTCCGGTATCGGGCGATGAAGGGAACGGTGCAGCCTTCTGCGAGCAGCTCGGCGACGGCGCTCACGCCGCTGACGGGAAGCTTGAGTTCCTGGGCGATACGCCCTGTGTAATCTGCCATTCTGTGGTGCTCCTTTCGGTGTTCATACTGTTTTTCGTTACAACGGCTCACGTCTTACGATCCTTTTGACGAAAAACGCATGAGACGGCGCGGCGCCGTAAGGCGCCGACTGTCACGCCCGTTAGGGGGCGTGACTGCGCGATGAGCATATTATCGCGCATGAGTATCAATCCGTCATTTCGGTACGACAGTCAATCTTACCCGAAAGCACGCCGCTCTGTCTACGCCTAATTGCGCAAAAAAACGTTTTAAGCTGTCGAAAAATGACTTCCGCATGAAAAATTCACGGTCAGGAAGAAAAAATGCGCCATATCCCGAAACGGCGCGTAAAAGAGACGGCTCCCAAAAATGCCTATTATAGATGCAAGGCATAAATGCAAAATTGCACGGCCGAATAAGAATATAATATTGCTCATCGGATGAACCTGAAAAGTGACGTTTAAATAATTGATTTGTAATGAAAAAATCACGATAGTAGAACTGGTTTATTGTTGTGATAAACGAAAATTTTATTCTGAAAAATTATCAATCAAAATGTTGTTATTCAAAAAATGCCGGACATGAAGACGCTCCATTTGGAGTTTTATTTGTAAACGCTATTGACACAACGACAATGAAAATTTAGAATGTGAAGGGATAAAACGAGAATTATTTTGTTTGATTCGCCCGGTTGTATCTGGTAAAAACGAAACTGTTCATAATTGTTTTTTCTAATGGCGGATTGTTCTCGTTTTACATGCTGGAAAGAAAGTTTTTCATCTATGTCCGTGCTGGACGGACGGAAAAAACTTTTCTTATGCGATTACTGCATGAAGGCGGTGAGCTTTCACGGCGGTGAAGCAAAGGAGGTGAACGCATGTCAACCAATCTGACTGAGGAGATCAGAAGCGTAGAAGCGGCGGCCGCGCAGAAAGTTGCCGACGCCCGGACGGAAGCGCAGGATCTTGTCGCCAGGACCCGCAGCGAAGGCGCGTTGCGCGTGAAGGAGGCCAAACAGGCTCAGTTCCGCGACTACCGCAAGCGGATCAGCGAAGTGGAGGCCGAAGCGGAAAAAGCGTCTGCCGCAACGGTCGAACAGGGCAGAAGCAGCGCTCTGGAGTTCGTCCGCGCGCACGGAGAAGCGGTAAAGAAAACGGCTCAGTGGTTAGCCGAAGAGGTGGTGTCTCGATATGGCCGTTGCTAGCGTCAAAAAAATCGAATTATACGTGCACCGCACTTCAGTCGATGAAGTCCTGGCGGTGCTTCAGGAGCGGGGGATCTGCGAGATCTCCGCTGCCGAAAAGAACGCTGAAGACGCCCTTCCTGTCCGCCCCGATGAGGCCGGCTGCGATTACTCCGCTCTGCTGAGCGACGTGAACTATCTCGTCCGCTTCCTTGCTCCGTGGTACCAGGACCCTGTCGGCGGTTTTGCCCGAATGCTGGGCGAGCGTGACGACGTAAGCGTTGCCTCTCTTGCTGAACTGGCGAAAAAGACTGACGTTCCCCGTTTGGCCGAGCAGGTCCGCATGCGGGAGCGCCGTCTGACGGAGCTGCGTTCGCAAGTGCAGCAGATCAAAACGCTGCAGCAGACGCTTGGCGGACTGGGCGCTTTTGAGCCGCCGCTTTCGATGGTGACAGAGGGCAGCCGTCTGGTCGCGGCCTTTCTGGGCACAGGACGGGCGGAGCATCTGGAAGAATGGAAGAAAGCTGTCGAAGCCGAGCTTGGCGCCGATGCGGAGTGCAGCGTTCACATCCCGGAGAAGGGCAGTCAGTCGGCACCGTGGTGCAGCGTCATTTATCTGCGTTCATCCGAGGACAAGCTGTCTGAGCTGTGCCTGAAGCACAGCGTGACGAAGATCGATCTCCCCGCCGACCTGACGGGGACGGTCGCAGAGGAGCAGGAAAAGCTGCTCGCGAAGCTGGCGTCTCTTGGCGAAGAGGAAAAATCAGTCGACGACTGGCTGAAAACCTTTACCGCCGAGCACATGGACGAGATCCGCAAGCTGGGCGATTACCTCACGATCATGAAGGATCGTCAGGAGGCCCGCGACGAAAGCGAGCGCACCGAGCAGGTCGTGCTGCTGCAGGGCTGGGTGCCGGCTCACCGCGAGTCGGACCTGCGCCGGGCTCTTGCTCCTTTCGAGCAGAGCGTTGCGCTGCGGCTGCTTGAGCCTGCTGAAGGCGACGAGCCGCCGATCGTGCTTGAAAACGCCGAGTGCGCACGTCCGTTTGAGATGCTGACGATGCTCTACGGCGCGCCGGTGTACGGCTCGGTCGATCCTTCGTTCCCGATGATGCCGTTCTTCCTGCTGTTCTTCGGCATGTGCTACGCCGATGCCGGCTACGGCATCGTCATCACGGCGATTGCCATGTACTTCCTGAAAAAGTATCAGAAAATGCCGGACAGCATCAAGCAGGCTCTGATTATGGTGAAGTACTGCGGCATCGCGACGATCATCTTCGGCGCGGTGACGGGGAGCTGGATGGGCGACATGATCGACGCCTTCCCGTTCCTGGCGTTCCTTCGTCCGGTGAAGAATTTCTTCACGCTGCTTGAGCCGATGAAGGACCCGATGCTGCTGCTGGGCATCTCGCTGGCGCTGGGCATCGTCCACATCTACTGCGGCATCGGACTGGCGGCATGGGCCAACATTCGCGAGAAGAAGTATTTCGCGGCCTGCGCCGATCAGGGCGGCTGGCTGATCCTGCTCACGGGGCTGCTGATTTTCGGCGCTGGATCGTTCAAGGCGCCTGAGCTGGCACCTGTCGGAAAGTGGATGGCGATCGCCGGAGCTGTGATCCTTGTACTCACGCAGGGACGCGAGAAGAAGGGCATTTTCAGCAAGCTGATCTCGGGCTGCCTCAGCCTGTACAACGTCACGAGCTATCTGGGCGATGTGCTCAGCTACAGCCGTCTGCTGGCGCTCGGCCTTGTCGGCGGAGCAGTGGCGATGATCATCAACCTGATGTCGTCGCTGTGCGGCGGAACGGCCTACGTGGGCTGGATCCTGGCGCTGGTGATCTTCTTCGGCGGACATGTGTTCAGCATGGTCATCAACATCCTCGGCGCGTTCGTGCATCCTCTGCGCCTTCAGTATGTTGAGTTTTTCGGCAAGTTTTATTCGAGCGGCGGTGCGGCGTTCCAGCCTTTCCGCTACAAGACCGATTATGTGAATGTCGCCGCGCGCAAGGACGCTTCGCCCGCAGCGCCGGCTGGTGAATGAACCCAAAATCTTGAGGGGAGTGTCGATTTATGGATTATCTTGGTATCGCTTTTGTTGTGCTTGGCGCGGCTCTGGCCGCGGGTATGGCCGGCATCGGCTCTGCTATCGGCGTCGGTATCGCCGGTGAAGTCGGCGCGGGCGTGATGACGGAGGATCCCGGCAAGTTCGGTCTGGTCCTGATGCTTCAGGCTCTGCCCGGCACGCAGGGCATTTACGGCCTGCTGATCGCGTTCTTTGCCATGCTCAAGGTCGGCCTGGTCGGCGGTTCTGCCGTGCCTTGCGACTGGGTGCACGGCCTCGCCGTGATGTTCGCCTGCCTGCCCATCGCTCTGGGCGGATGGATCTCGGCGATCTCGCAGGGAAAAACCTCGGCCGCGTGCATTCAGATGATCGCCAAGCAGCCCGGCGAAGCCGGCAAGGCGGTCATCCTTCCCGCCATGGTCGAGACCTACGCGGTTCTTGCCCTCCTCGTCAGCATCCTCCTTATGAACGGCATCAGCCTGTAAGCCGGGGTTTTGCCCATGGCACTCGCTGATATCAGAAAAAAGATCGAGCAGGACGCGGCGAACGAGGCCGCGAAACTGCTCGACGAAGCCAGGGCTCAGGCCGCCGCTCTTGAAAAAGAGGCCGAGGCCGAGATCGCGAAAAGCAAGGCGTATTATGACGGCATGTTCGCGGAGGAAGCTCCGGAAGTACGCCGCCGTGCTCAGATCATCGCCAACCTTGACGTAAAGAAGATCAGTCTGGGCGCGAAGCAGGAGCTGATCGGCAAGGCCTTTGACGGTGCGCTTGATCGCCTCTGCTCGCTTGACGACGGCAAGTACCTTGCTTTCATGGAGAAACTTCTCGATCAGTCTGTCAGCAGCGGCGACGAGGAACTGCTGACGGCTCCCGATGAGAAGCGCATCAGTCAGGCCTGGCTCGACGGCTATAACGCTGCGCGCGGCAAAAAGCTGACGCTCTCTGCCGACAAGGCGGACATCAAGGGCGGCTTTATTCTGCGCCGCGGCAGGATCTCTGTGAACTGCTCTCTCGAAACCCTGGTCCACTGGCTCAAGGATGATCTGGAGTCCGACGTCGTCAAACGCCTGTTTGACGCGGAATAGGTGGTGTGATCATGGCCCCGAAGGAGCGGTATGGTTACGCTGTAGCGCGTCTGAGGGCGCTTGAAAACCGTCTGCTTGACGAGTCGGTCCTTCAGAGGATGATCGACTGCGACACTCTGGAGGCGGCTGTCAAAGTTCTTGGCGAAACTCCCTATTCGCCCTGGCTGATGGAGCTGAAATCGCCGCTGGAATTTGACAAGGCGATCGAGTCAGAGCTCCAGCACTGCTACGCCGAGGTCGGAACGTTCGTTCCCGACGGCGGGCTCGTTGCGCTGCTGCGGCTGGTCTACGACGTGCATAACGTCAAAACGCTGCTGAAAAGCCAGTTTTTGACGGCGTCGGGCGAAAAGCGCCGCCTCGATCTGCTGACGGCTCTCGGCAACATCGACACCGATAAGCTCGTGCTGGCGATCGAGGGAGAAGAATACTGGGAGCTTCCCTACGGTTTCAATCAGGCTGTTCCCGAAGCTGTCGCGGCTTGGGAGCAGACTCACAACGCGCTTGCGGTCGAGAAGATCCTCGACAGCGTGTATTTTAAAGCGCTTCTGAATGCGGCGGAAAAACTTGCAATGCCGCAGGTGACAAACTGGGTACGCTCGCGTGTTGACGGCGAGAATCTGAAAACACTTCTGCGCCTGTCGCGTCTCCATTTGGACCACGCATCAACGCAGAGCTTCCTGCACTCAGGCGGCAATCTGCCGCTCAACAGGCTTGAACCGCTGCTGACCGAGCCGGTCGAAAACTGGGGACGGCTGCTTTCGTTTGCCGACATCGGCAAGCTGCTGCTGCCCTTTGCGGAAAGCGGTTCATTCAGCGCTCAGCTTGTCCAGTATGAAAAAGACCTCGACAATTTCCTCACCGGCGTCATCGGCCGCAGCCGCTACGGCGCGTTCGAGCCGGGCAACGTGGTCCGCTATCTGTGGATGAAGGAGATCGAGGCCAAGAATTTACGGATCGTGCTTGTCTCCGTGGCAAACGGAGTGGAGAAGGACGCCATAAGGGGGTTGCTGCGCGATGTCCGCTGATGCCGGTAGAAAAAAAATGGCGGCGGTCGGAAGTTACGACACCGTGCTGCCCTTCCAGGCGGTCGGCGTTCGTCCTTTCCCCGCCGAGACTGACGAAGAGGTCGAGCAGGTCGTGAGCCGTCTGGCCCGCGAAGACTACGGCGTGATCTTCGTTGAGGAGCGGCAGTTTGTCGCACAGGCTTCTCTGATCGACAAGCTCGTTCAGGAGTACGCTTCAAGCATTATCCCCATCCCGGGCATCCGCGGTTCCATCGGCGTCGGATTGAGCTCGGTACGCAGCAGCGTCGAACGCGCTGTCGGCATGGATATTTTCTCAGAGAAATAGTTGATTTAACCTGGAGGCGATTAGTTTGGCCACGGATGTCAATGTAAAAGGCACCATCGAACGTATATCCGGACCTCTTGTCGTCGCGAAGGGCATGACCGGCGCGAGCATGCACGAAGTCGTTCGCGTCGGCGAGATCGGCCTGGTCGGCGAGATCATCGAACTCGATGGCGATCTCGCTTCAGTTCAGGTCTATGAGGAGACCTCCGGTCTCCGTCCCGGCGAGCCTGTCACAGGCACCGGCGAAGCCCTCAGCGTCGAGCTTGGTCCTGGTCTTATCGAACAGTTCTATGACGGAATCCAGCGTCCTCTGAAATCGATCGAGGATGCGTCCAAGAGCGCTTTCATCGCGCGCGGCATCACTGTTCCCGCGCTTGATCATGAAAAACTCTGGAAGTTTGAGCCCCGTGTCGCCGTCGGCGATGAAGTGAACGAGGGCGACATCATCGGCGTCGTTCAGGAGACCGTTCTTGTCGAGCACCGCGTCATGGTCCCCAACGGGATGCACGGCAAGGTCGTCTCGATCGAGACGGGCGAGTTCAACATCGAGCAGACGATCTGCGTCATCGACGACGGCAAGGCGAAGCACAATATTGCCATGCTGCGCCGCTGGCCCGTCCGCGTGGACCGTCCGGTAGCCCGAAAGCTGCCGCCCGTCACGCCGCTGACGACTGGTCAGCGCGTCGTCGACACGTTCTTCCCGATCGCCATGGGCGGAACGGCGTGCGTCCCCGGCCCCTTCGGCTCGGGCAAGACGGTCATTCAGCACCAGCTCGCCAAGTGGGCTGAAGCTCAGGTCGTCGTCTACATCGGCTGCGGCGAGCGCGGCAACGAGATGACCGACGTTCTGCGCGAGTTCCCCGAGCTTACCGATCCCCGCTCCGGCCAGCCGCTGATGAAGCGCACGGTGCTCATCGCCAACACGTCGAACATGCCCGTTGCGGCCCGTGAAGCCAGCGTTTACACCGGCATCGCCATCGCCGAATATTACCGCGATATGGGCTATTCGGTCGCTCTGATGGCCGATTCCACCAGCCGCTGGGCAGAAGCTCTGCGCGAAATGTGCGGACGCCTTGAGGAAATGCCCGGTGAAGAAGGCTATCCCGCTTATCTGGGCACGCGTCTGGCCTCGTTCTACGAGCGCGCCGGCCGTGCCATCTGCCTCGGCAAGGACGGCCGCGAAGGCTCTGTCTCCGTCATCGGCGCTGTTTCACCTCCCGGCGGCGACTTGTCGGAGCCCGTCACGCAGAACACGCTGCGCGTCACCAAGGTCTTCTGGGGCCTTGACGCCAACCTGGCGTATCAGCGTCACTTCCCGGCCATCAACTGGCTGAACAGCTATTCGCTGTACACCAACAAGCTGGACGAGTACTGGGACGCCAAGTTCGACGCCGAGTGGACGCCGAGCCGCGTCGAAGCGATGAAGATCCTTGAAGAGGAGTCGTCGCTCAAGGAGATCGTGCAGCTAGTCGGCATGGACGCTCTGTCCAGAAACGAGCGCATGACGATGGAGACGGCGAAGTCGCTCCGCGAGGACTTCCTGCACCAGAACGCCTTCAGCGATGTGGACACGTACACCTCGATGGAGAAGCAGTTCAAGATGCTTACGACCATCCTCAAGTTCCATCATCACGGGCTGGATGCGCTGAATTCCGGCGTACCGATGAACAAGCTCTTCAATCTGCCCGTGCGCGAGAAGATCGCCCGTATGGGCCTGGTCAGCGAGAAGGAACTTGAGAAGATCGACGCTCTCGAAGGCGAAATGCGCGACGAGATCGCTCAGCTTCTCGCAGCAGGAGGCGATAAATAATGAAACTGCCCGTTGAATACAGAACTGTTACCGGACTTTCCGGACCCCTTCTGACTGTCGAGTGCGTCAAGGAAGTTCCCTATGATTCGCTGGTCGAGATCGCCATGCCTGACGGCACCCGCCGCCGCGGCCGCGTTCTGGAGACCGACTCCAACCGTGCCGTCGTGCAGGTGTTCGAAGGCACTGACGGACTGGACACTGACAACACGTCGGTGACGTTCCTCGGCAAGTCGCTTGAGCTGCCCGTCTCGGAAGACATGCTTGGCCGCGTCTTCAACGGCCGCGGTGACCCCATCGACGGCGGCGCTCCCATCATTCCCGAGAAGAGCATCGACGTCAACGGTCTGGCGATGAATCCCTATTCGCGCGACTACCCGAACGAGTTCATTCAGACCGGCATCAGCACCATCGACGGCATGAACCCGATGGTCCGCGGACAGAAGCTGCCCATCTTCTCGGCTTCCGGACTTCCTCACAACCGCATGGCTGCCCAGCTGGCCCGTCAGGCCAACGTCATCGGCGGCGGCAGCGAGAAGTTTGCCGTCGTCTTCGCCGCTATGGGCATCACGTTTGAAGAAGCTTCGTTCTTCATGGAAGACTTCCGCAAAACCGGCGCTCTTGACCGCACCGTCATGTTCATCAACCTCGCCAACGACCCCGCCATCGAGCGAATCTTCACGCCGCGTCTGGCGCTGACGGCGGCCGAATATCTGGCCTTTGAGAAGAACATGCACGTGCTCGTCATCCTTACCGACTTGACGAACTACTGCGAAGCCCTCCGCGAGATCTCCGCAGCCCGCAAGGAAGTTCCCGGCCGCCGCGGCTATCCCGGCTACCTCTACACCGACCTTGCGACCATGTACGAGCGAGCCGGCCGCGTCAAGGGCAGCACCGGCTCGATCACTCAGGTCCCCATCCTCACCATGCCCGAGGACGACAAGACCCACCCGATCCCCGACCTTACCGGCTACATCACCGAAGGCCAGATCATCCTCAGCCGCACGCTGCACCACAACGGCATCTATCCGCCCGTCGACGTCATGCCTTCGCTGTCGCGACTGAAGGATAAGGGCATCGGCGACGGCAAGACCCGCGAGGACCACGCCGACCTGATGAACCAGCTCTTCGCCGCCTACTCGCGCGGCAAGGAAGCCAAGGAACTGGCTGTCATCCTCGGCGACGGCGCCCTCAGCGAGGACGACAAGGCGTTTGCCCGCTTCGCGTCGCGCTTTGAGGACGAGTACGTCCGTCAGGGCGAGTACACCAACCGCACCATCGAGCAGACCCTCGCCCTTGGCTGGCAGCTCCTCAACATCGTCCCCGTCAAGGAGCTCAAGCGCGTAAAGGACAAGTACATCCAGAAGTACCTGATGCCGCTGAAGGAAAAAGCTGAAAACGCGGAAAAGGCGTAAAGGAGGCGATCGGCAATGGCACGTGTAAACGTGAACCCCAACCGAATGGAGCTCTCCCGGCTCAAAAAACGCCTCGCTGTGGCCATCCGCGGACATAAGCTGCTTAAGGACAAGCAGGACGCCCTGATCAAAGCCTTCCTCGAAAAGGCGCGCGCCGTCAAAGCCGCCCGTGAGAAAGTGGAAAGCGAGCTCGTCTCGTGCTACCAAAGCTTCCTCATGGCCCGTGCCCAGACCCTGCCCGCCATGCTCGAACAGGCCCTGATGATCTCCGGCAGCACCTGCACCCTCGACGTGAAGACACGCAACGTGATGAGCGTCATCGTGCCCGAGTACGAAGTCCATCAGGAAGGCAGCACCTTCAACTACGGCATGGCGACCACCCCCGCCAGCCTGGACGTGGCGCTGGAAGACTTTTCGCGAGTCATTCCCAGCCTGCTCCAGCTTGCGGCCGATGAAAAAGCCGTCGCCCTGATGTCGACCGAGATCGAGCGCACCCGCCGCCGCGTCAACGCTCTGGAACACGTCATGATCCCCAACTACACCGAGACCATCAAGTACATCTCGATGAAGCTGGACGAACAGGCCAGGTCCACCACCAGCCAGCTGATGAAAGTCAAGGAAATCGTCAGCAAGCATTAAGCGGCTCAAAATGGAATCACATGCAGCAGCAAAATGCCACCCGCCCAAAACGGCGGGTGGCATTTTTTATGACGCACGGTAAGCGGAGTGAAGAATGTTCAATGCTGCACCATGAATAAAGATGGGGGATGTTTTCTTTGCTTCTGTTCGATTCTAACCGATTCTAATCACTTTCTTGCCAAAATGGTTAGAATCGGGTAGAATCGGTTAGAAAGAACAGAATCGATGAGAAAGAACGAGGTGGAACTTATGACCGGGGAGAGCCTGACAGTTGAGTACAAACGCGAATATATCGACGATATCAAAAAGACGATCATTGCCTTTGCGAACACTGACGGGGGAGAACTGCTGATCGGCGTTGACAACGATGGAACCGTTCTGGGCGTGGACGAGCCTGACGATGTGATGCTGAAAGTGCTCAACAGCGCCCGCGATACGATCAAGCCAGATGTGACTACCTTCATGCGCGTAGAACCTCGCACGATCCAGGGGAAAAGCATCATCAGCGTCAGTGTGCAGAAGGGAACCGCGTGCCCGTATTACCTCGGCGCAAAAGGCATTCGCCCCGAAGGTGTATTTGTGCGGCAAGGCGCCTCAACCGTGCCGGCGACCGAAAGTGCCATATTGAAGATGATCCGCGAGACCAGCGGCGAGAGTTTTGAAAAAGCGCGTTCACTGATACAGGAACTGACGTTTGAATGCGCGAAACAGCATTTTGCAGAGGAAAGTCTCGCATTTGGCAAAGCGCAGCAACGCACGCTGGGCACCATTGGCGAAGACGGCGCATATACCAACCTTGGCCTGCTGCTTTCGGATCAATGTCAGCACACGATCAAGCTGGCCGTTTTTCAGGGCAGCACGAAGAATACCCTGTTTAAAGATCGTGCCGAGTTTTCCGGCTCACTCTTGAAACAGCTTGACGACGCGTATGCCATGATCGACCGTTATAACGCAACGCGTGCCGAATACCAGGGACTCAAGCGCATCGACACCCGCGATTATCCGCAGCAGGCAGTTCGCGAGGCATTGCTTAATGCCGTCGTGCATCGTGATTATGCATACAGCGGCTCGACGCTGATCAGTATCTTTGACGACCGCATCGAATTTCTCACGCTGGGAGGGCTTGCCAAGGGCATCGCCCGCAGTGATGTGCTGATGGGCGTTTCCGTGACCCGCAATAAAAAACTGGCAGAGGTGTTCTACCGGTTGCATCTGATCGAAGCTTTCGGTACAGGGATGCTCAAGATCAAGGAAAGCTACAGCAACCGTTCATTACAGGACTTTATTCAGATCTCAGACAACGCATTCAAGATCACGCTGCCAAACGTGAACGCGCTACAGCCCGATAAAACAGAACGGCCGCAAGTGCAGACCTACCAGCCAATCGAACAGCGAATCGTCGATTACATCAAGACCCACGGCAGTGCCACGCGCGCCAAAGTGCAAAAGGCTTTCAACTTGTCACAGAGCGTCGCGGGAAAACAGTTGAGGAAATTAGTTGAACAGGGCGCTCTTGAGAAGAAAGGCGCGGCTAAGAACACAGTCTATTGTATGATTGAACCCAAGTAAAACTAAACAGCCATATTCTGGGAAACGTACTTGGAATATGGCTGTATGTATTTTACATGAACTTGTTACAATCCCAATTCTTGCTTGAGCTTTTCCTGTTCTTCGTCAACGGCGACGCATCTGCCGCGCCGTAACGCGCTTAATCAATGTCAAATTATATTTGAATAGAATATCGGTCAAAACAGCATCGCGATGTCGTTTTGACCGTAAAGTTTGTGAAAAATGACTTTATGGAGATGACTCTTCTTTAGGAAGATCGGCTTTCGTTTTCAGCGCGTTTCTCTGATATAATGCTCCGGTAAGGAAGTGAAAGCCATGAAAAAAAGAATCGTTCTCGCGTTCGGCACGCGGCCGGAGGCGATCAAGATGGCGCCGGTGTATCTGGCGCTGAAAAAAAGCCAGGCGCTGGAGCCGGAGATCCTGCTCACGGGACAGCACCGCACGCAGCTGGAGCAGGCGCTGGAGATCTTTGGCGTGCCGCATTCGCGCAATCTGGATGTGATGACGGAGCGGCAGACGCTGCCCGAGCTGGCGGCCCGCATTTTGCCCAAGGCGGCGGAGGCGTTCCGGGAGATGAAAGCGGATTATGTGCTGGTGCACGGCGACACGCTGACGACGTTTGTGTCGGCATGGGCCGCTTTTCTGGAGCACATCCCTGTGGGGCATGTTGAGGCCGGTCTGCGCAGCGGCTCGATGAGCGAACCGTTTCCCGAGGAGGCCAACCGCGTGCTCACCGACGCTCTGTGCGACACGTTCTTCGCTCCTACGGAGGGCGCGCGTGATAATCTGCAAAAGTGCGGCGCGGCTGCGAATCGCGTCTTTGTCACGGGGCAGACGGCTGTGGACGCGATCCTGTTTGCTTCAAAGCGCGGAAAGCTGCCTGACTGCGTGCCGCAGACGGGCAGGGTCGTAACCGTGACGCTGCACCGCCGCGAGAATTGGCCTGTGCTTGCGCCTCTTGCTGCCTGTCTGGCGGACGTGGCGCGGGCTCATGCGGACTGGACGTTCGTGTTCCCTGTGCATCTCAATCCCATCGTGCGCGAGGCGGTGATGCCGGCGCTGTCGCCGTGCCCCAACGTGAAGCTGATCGATCCGCTTGAATACGGACAGATGGCGGCGCTGCTGGCGCGCAGCACGCTGATCCTGACGGATTCCGGCGGCTTGCAGGAGGAGGGGGCGTCGCTGGGCGTGCCGGTGGCGGTGGTGCGCAATGTAACAGAGCGGCCGGAGGGGGTTGACGCTGGGATCGTGACGCTGCTGGGCAACGATCCGAGTGGCGCGATGAAGGCTTTTTCCGTCTTGATGGACGATGAAGAGCGCATCCGCCGCATGGCGCACTCGAAAAATCCCTACGGCGACGGATACGCAAGCGACCGCATCGCCACAGCGCTGGAAACGAGGATTGCCGAGCTCATGTAATCAAATACGGACAAAAACAAAAACTCCCGAAGCGGAAAACGCTTCGGGAGTTTTTTAGCTGCTGTAAAACTGGGAACTAGGCGTTCACACCCGTGGCCTTGAGCACGTCGTTAAGGGCGTTCACAAGCGCGTCGGGATCGATGCCGTGGGCCATCGCGCCGTCGGCGAGGCTTTCGCCGTGGGCGATCGCGCAGTGCACGCAGCCCATGCCGGACATCATCATCGTCTGCACGACCTGAGGATATTTCTCGACGACTTCAGCGATCAGCATATCTTTCGTGATCATGTGTTATTCACTCCTTTGGAAAAAGATACCGAACAGGGGTATTATAAATGAGCGGGGGCAAATTGTACAGCTTTTTTTACAGCAGCGGGCTGAGCAGCTTGGTGACGGATTCCAGCGCCATCGAGGCATGACCGCGCTTCTGCCATTCGTCGGCGGTGAGGTGGTGCGAGCTGCAGATGTACAGCCCCTGGATGCGGTGCAGCGCCAGATTTTCGCGCACGCCGTAGAGGATCATGTTGATCTCGAAATTGAGCGAGAACGAGCGGATGTCGAAGTTGCTCGAACCGACGAAGCCGAGGTTGTCGTCCACGGTCATCGTCTTGGAGTGGAGCAGACCTTTGTTGTAGAGCCAGATGTCGACGCCGCGGCGCAAAAACTCGCCGTAATAGGCGCGTGAGGCGTAGCCGACGATGATCTGATCCGACTTTGCCGGGATGACGAGACGCACGCGCACGCCGCGCAGCCGGGCCACTTCCACGGCCTGGAGCATCCCCTCGTCGGGGATCAGGTACGGCGTGGTGATCGTCACCTGCTGCTGGGCGCTGATGATCGAGGCGATGATCAGACGCTGATAATTCTCTGTGGGGTAGGAGGGGCCGCTGGGAACCGTCTGCACGCAGGCATCGCCCGAGAACGGCACAGGTCCGAACAGGTGAGGCGTGTCGAGCATTTCCCCCGTTTCCACATACCAGTCCTCGATGAAAACGCTTTCCAGCTGGCGGACGACGGGACCTTCCAGACGCAGGGTGACGTCCTTCCAGATCAGACCGTCAAAACGGCCGTATCCCGGCTCGGTGACGTTGTGCGAGCCCGTGAACGCCACTTTCCGGTCGATGAGGGCCAGCTTGCGGTGGTTGCGCAGGTCAAAACGAGCGGCTTTGACGCGGTAAAAGCGCACGGGCAGGGCCTCGGCTACGAGAACGCCGTCGCGCATGATGTCGCGCCGCAGGGCGGAACGCAAAAAGGCGCGCGACCCCACGGAGTCGAGCAGCATCCGCACCGTGACGCCGCGGCGGGCCGCGCGGCGGCAGGCATCGATGACCTTGCGCCCGTTGGTGTCGTCGTTGAAGATGTAATACAGCAGGCTGACTTCGCTCTTCGCGTGATCGATCTCGTCGGCCAGCGAGTCGATAAAGTCTTCGGCGGTAGTGACGAAGATGACCGAATTGCCTTCGACGGCCGTGAGGTAGCCAAGGTTTTCGGCCAGACTGGCCGTTGCGGCCAGTGACGGAGGAAGCGCGGGGCGGACAGCGCCGGGCACGTCGTGCTTGCGTAGACGCTCACGGATGTCCTGAAAGTGTGAAAGCGCTCCGTTGTGCCGCTCCAGCCGGCGCGAGGGCAGCACATTGGTGCCGAGGAGCGAGTAGGCGATCAGCCCCGGCCAGGGCCAGAGCAGGATCACCAGCAGCCAGGCCGTCGCGGTCGCCGGGCTGTGGCGCCGGGGGATCAACACCAGCGACAAAAGCCTGATAGTGAACGACCCGATGTCGAATCCGGCCCAGAAAACAAGGCTGAGTTCATGTCCAAATGTCATAGTATCAATCCTTTGGGAAGGTATGATTGAGAACCGATACAGAGTTCCGCTATCTTACCATAAAAGCGAAATTTTTGCCCGACTGCCTCCAGCTTGCAGAGGAAACGCTGATTCATTCGCCCGCGTCCTGTCGGGCTCATTAAATCAGCGTCTCCGGAAAATCGCGAAGATTTTATCGCGGAAAACTTTTTTATGCGGAATTGCTGTTGACTTTAATTCCGTGTTGAGTTAAAAAATATCGGGATTATTCCCCAAACTGAACCTTATGGGAGAGTGAATGATAATGCTCACAGATCTTCTGGCTGCGCTGGCGGTCGTGGTCAACGGCATCCCGCAGGGACTGCTGGCGCTGATGTACGGCTTTGCGGCGCTGCCGACGGCTCTGGCGTTCCTGATCGGCGCGGGCGGATCGCTGTACTTCAATTCCGTAGCGACGATCTCGTTCCAGGCGGAGACGATCACCCTGGCCGGCAGCCTGGGCACGAACGTGCGCGAACGCCTCAGCATGGTCTTCTGGGGCGCGGTGTTCCTGCTGATCCCCTCGCTGATGGGGCTGAACGAGGCGATCGTGGCCTGGATCGGCCCGGCGATCGTCGATTCGATGATGGCCGGCGTCGGCCTGATGCTGGCAAACGTCTCTGTCGACATGCTCAAGTCGGAAAAGTGGTCCGGCTCGCTGTCGGTTGTCGCGGCGCTGGCCGTGTGGTTCTGGACGCGCGATTTGGCCTGGACGATCATCGTTTCTGTCACGGCGGCGACGCTGCTGTACAATTATCTGCTGCGCGTGCGCAAGATGGACCTCGACCGGCTTTCGGCCGACGTGTCGAGCGAAAAGTTCAATTTCGGCAACATCGAGTGGTGCTTCTGGCGCAACCGCCGCGTGCTCTCCGGCGCCCTGGCGATGGCCTGCATCAACATCGGCGCGAACATCTCGTTCGGCAAGATCACGGGCTCGATCGCGAAGGCGAACGCCAACGTCGATCATCTGGCGATCTATTCCAGCCTTGCAGACATTGCCTCTACGCTGTTCGGCGGCTCGCCCGTCGAGTCGATCATCTCCGGCACGGCCACGGCGCCCAACCCCGTGCGCTCGTCGGTGATGATGATGGTGATCATGGCAGCGCTGCTGATCTTCCGCCTGCTGCCCACGATCGGCCGCTACGTGCATCGCTCGTCGATCGCCGGCTTTTTGCTGGTGCTCGGCGTGTTCGTCACGTTCATCAACAACACGGCCCTGGCCCTTGCGGCCGTGCCTCCCGAGTCGCTCAGCGGCTTTGGCTTCGGTCCCTGGGGCATGGTCGTCGGTGCGACCATCTTCGCCTCCGCGCGCTGGAATCCGTTTGTCGGCCTGATTGCGGGCATCGCGATCCGCTTTATCTTCCAACTGTAAAAAGGAGCTGCTTCTTATGAACAAAACGTATGAGCTTCACATCGCCGGACTGACGCGTCAGCTGACGCTGCACCGGGTTTCTGAGCACCTTTCGATCGCCGGCTTCATCATGCTGGGCGACACCGAACTGGTCGAGGAATGCGCGAAAGCGCTGGTCGAAAAGCTGCCGAAAGACCTCGACTTCCTGGTCTGCCCCGAGGCCAAGGCCATCCCCCTGACGCACGCCATGGCCCGCATCATGGGCATCGACTACATTGTCATCCGCAAGTCGGTCAAGGTGTACATGGACAATCCCCTGATCGCCGACGTCAAGTCGATCACGACTGCTCAGCAGCAGCACCTCGTCATGGACAGCGCCGACGTGAAAAAGCTTTACGGCAAGCGCGTCGCGATCGTCGACGACGTAGTCTCGACCGGCGGCTCGCTCCACGCGGTGGAAGAGATCCTCTCCAGGACGGCCTGCAAGGTCGTCGCCAAAGTTGCCCCCCTGCTTGAAGAGGGCGGCTACGACGGCCACGACGTTGTTTATCTTGAGCGGCTGCCCGTGTTCCCTGACTAAATACTAAAAAACAGAGACAGTCATGCGGCTGCCTCTGTTTTTTTATGCGTGCGCCTGCTGTTTTCTTTTGTGAAAATGCGCTAAAATAAGTTCAGATTATAGCCTTTTTGCAAAAGGAGGATCATCATGGGACGTCTTTTGGTGATATTCACGGGCGGAACCATCGCCAGCGGCTTTGACGGGCAGGGCAAGGCGCCTGTGTCCGGCGCGTCGGCGCGGCTGCGAGCCTCGCTGAACGAACTGCTCGCCGAACGCGGTGTCGAGGCTGTCATCCGTCAGCCGCTGGGCGATCCAGGCATCGACAGCTCGGAGATGGACCCCGGACACTGGCTTGCGATCTCACGCTGTATCGCTGAAGAACTTGAAAAAGGGCTGACCGGCGTGCTCATCCTGCACGGCACCGACACGATGGCGAACACGGCCGCGTGGCTCAGCCTCTGCTTCGGCAATCTGCCCATCCCCGTCGTCCTCACCGGCAGTCAGCTGACGCTGGATTACATGCCCGAAGATGTGACATCCAACCTGCGCGGCGCGGCGATGGCCTGCTGCTCCGACCTGCGCGGCGTGTGGGTGTACTTCAACTGGAAGCTGATCCCCGGCGACCGCGCTCACAAGACGCACGCCATGCATCCTGACGCGTTCTCTGCCGTCAACGGCCAGCCGCTGTTCTTCAATCCCGACTGGGCGCTCGAATCGGCCCAGATTTCCGAACGCCGCGCCCACAGCAGCGATCTGACGGACGAGGTGCGCAGCCTGTCAGCGCTGGAGCCTGACGAGCTGAGAAAACGCTGCGCCCTCGTGCGGTGGTTCCTGGCCATGCCGGGAACGCGTCCCGAGTGGAACGGCGACGAACGCTTCGTCTGCCTGCTCGGCTACGGCGCGGGCAACATGATCCCTGCTGCGCTCGACAGCCTGCGCGAACGCTTTGTGAAGGTGCCCAGACCGCTTGTCGTAGCGTGCAGTCAGGCCGAAGGCGGCGTCAAGCATCCCGAAGGCTACGACCGCGTCGGCATGGCCTGCCTGACGCGCGACGGATTCCGCGTCTGGAACCAGATGGACCGTTCCGTGGAGTTCGTCCACAGCCTGTGTTGCTACGCCCTCGCCGTCGCGCCAGACGCTCCCGCCGCGGTGCTGGGACGCTATCTTCGCGAGTGCCGTCCGTAAAAACACATTCAAAGCTGCCGCAAAGGCCCTGGGTCACAAAGGACAGGAAGAAAAAGCGAAGCAGAAAAGCCATCAATGTGCGTTCTGCTTCGCTTTTTTGTCGTATATATCTTTGTGATTCTTTGGGGCTTGGGGCCTTTGTGGTGGCTTTGAATTAAAACTCTTCCCCGCAGATGGCGACGCCGGCCGATGCGCCGATGCGCGTGGCACCTGCTTCAATCATCGCCAGTGCCTGCTCGCGCGTGCGAATGCCGCCGGCAGCTTTGACGCCGAAATTAGGCCCCACTGCGGCCCTCATCAGCTTCACATCGGCGACCGTCGCGCCGCCTGCTGAAAATCCCGTCGAAGTTTTGACGAAATCCGCGCCTGCGGCCATAGCGAGCTTGCACGCGCGCGTCTTTTCCTCGTCCGTCAGCAGACACGCCTCGATGATCACCTTCACCGTTTTGCCGGCAGCGGCCCTGACCACGGCGCGGATATCGGCCTGGACCGTTTCATTGTTTCCCGCCTTGAGGTCGCCTACAGAGATCACCATGTCCAGCTCGTCCGCCCCGTCCGCGACAGCCTGACGCGTTTCGGCCGCTTTGACAGCCGAGACCGAAGCTCCCAGCGGAAAGCCGATCACCGTGCACACCTTCACGCCGCTGCCTGCCAGCTCCTGCGCGCACAGCGCCACCCAGCGCGGATTGACGCACACCGAAGCAAAATGAAATTCGCGCGCCTGCGCACACAGCGTGCGTATCTGCTCTTCCGTCGCGTCCGCCTTGAGCAGCGTGTGATCGATATAAGACGCCAGATTGATCATGACCATGCCTCCCCGAAGAGATATTTGCTCTGCTTATTTTACAACGAAGCAGGATGTCTGGGAATAAAAAACATCAGCCTGCCAGGAAAAACACTGGCACGCTGATGTTTTTCACTATGATTCTTCGTGTCTTTGGACCTTTGTGTCTTCGTGTCGGCTTTGAATTTGCCCTTACTCTTCGTCCAGCACTTTGACGTAATAGCCGTCTTTGCGGCGGTAGGCGCCGTGGATCTCAGTCTCGAAGCCGGGGAACAGTTCTCCGGTCTCGGTGAGCATGGTCAGGTAGTCGAGGACGGCAGAGCTCTTCTCAGTGACTTTCTCGCCGGGCATCACCAGCGGCACGCCGGGCGGATAGGGGAGGATCATGTCGGCGCTGACCTGGCCGATCAGGTCCTGCAGCTTTACTTCGTGCGTCTCGCCGCGGAGGTTTTTCTGGAATGCCTGATACGGCGTGTATTCCATCTCCGGCAGATCGTCATAGGCGTGATACATCAGCCGGGGCAGGTCGCGCTTGCGCATGACGCCGTGCAGTCCGCGCGTGAGGGAGCGCAGGGTCATGTTCATGTAGAAGACGGGATCGAGCTTGAACAGGTCAGGCATGGCAGTGCGGATGGGCGCGTCGTTATCGTAATCGCGCTTGAAGTCCTTGAGCGCGCGCAGCAGGGCCTGAACGCGCTTTTCGTCGACGCCGAGTGCGAAGAGGAACAGCATGTGATACGGTCCGGTCTTCTCGGTGACGACGCCGTGGTTGTTGAGGTAGCGGGCGACGACGGCGGCGGGGATGCCTTCGCTCTCCAGCTGGCCGGTAGCGTCCATGCCCGGCGTAAGCACCGAGACGCGGATGGGATCGACGTAGTTGAAGTCTTCATCGGCGCCGAGGAAACCGTGCCAGCGCTCGCCGCGCGAAATAGGCCAGCACTTGGTCTCGCTCAGGTCGTCGGGCTGCCAGCACTTGAAGAACCAGGTGTTGCCGCGCTCTTCGTAGAGGCGTTTCATCTCGCGGCGGAAGGCCATCGCCTGATCGATCGAATTCTGGAGCAGGCGGCGTCCCTGGTTGCCCGTCATCAGCGCGGCGCCGAGTTCGGCGCTGGCGACGATCGGGTAGTTGGCGGAGGTGGTGGTGTGCATCATGTACACTTCGTCGAGGATGGTCTCGTCGAACTCGCCCTTGACGTGGACGTAGCTGGCCTGAGCGAAGCATGCCAGCATCTTGTGGGCTGACTGCGTCTCGAAAATGGTCTTGCCCGGCGTGGGCTCGCCGCACATGCCGAATTTGTTCTCGTAGATGGGATTGAACGGCGCATAGGGCGACCAGGCGCTGTCGAAATGGATGTTCTTCACGGGCAGATTTGCCTTGATCCACGAGCAGTCGTAGAGCAGGCCGTCGTAGGTGCTGTCGCTGATGACGGCGTAGGTGGGCCAGGTGGCGTCGTCGCGGTGGCAGAGCTTGTCGTGGATGGCCTCGGAGGTGAACTCAGAGGCAGGGATGCCGCCGATCATGCCATAAGCGTTGCGGGTGGGCAGCAGGTAGATCGGCACCACGTCGCACATCATCAGCAGGTGTGTGATCGACTTGTGACAGTTGCGGTCGATCAGGACGGTGTCTCCCTGCGAAACGCAGTACATGCCGGCGATCTTGTTGGCGGTCGAGGTGCCGTTGGTGACGATGTAGCTGCGGTCAGCGTTGAACGCTTTGGCGATCAGCGTTTCGGCGTCCTTGTGCACGCCGGTGTGCTCCAGCAGCGAGCCCATGTCGGGCACGGAGACGGAGGTGTCGACGCGGAAGGTGTTGGCGCCGTAAAAGTTGTAATAGGCTTTGCCCATGGCGTGATGCTGAAAGGCAGCGCCGAGCAGATGGCCGGTCGTGCAGAAGGTGTTTTTCCGCGCTTCGGCGAACTTGAACAGCGCTCGGGTGAAGGGCGGCAGCAACAGCTCCTGATAGCGGCGCACGGCGCGGTCGATCTTGGCGGCGGCGCGCTCGGCGTTGCGGCAGGGCACTGGCAGAAATGCGAGCGTGAGCTTGCTCGGATCGGGCGGTTCAAGCTGTTTGGCGGCTTCTGCGCTGGTCAGTGCGAAAAACGGCAGCCGCTCGTTGAGGTCGTCCATCGAAGCGTACAGTTCTGCGCCGAGGGTGTCCCAGTCGATGAGGACGCCGCCGGCTTCGGGGTACTGCTCCAGCACGGTGACGATGCTCTCGTCCAGGTCGGGACGGAGAACGCGGTAGCCCTTGTTTGCAAGTTCGTCGATAAGCTCGCCGGCCTCGGGACGGTCAAAGATCGATTCGGAAGCGCGGTCGAGCAGCAGGAGGTTGTTCATTCGGAGCCACCTTTCCAGGAAGGTCATAAGAATATGTTTCTGCGTTACTTTAAGCGCAATGCCGCAAAAGCGCAAGACCTGAAAATGAATTGAACGGCTCGGGATGGAAATTTTATTCTGATTGCGGAATTTGCGCTGCGAGTTCAAATTCCGGAAGAACGCGAAACGGGCAGAGAAAAGAACGGACGGGACGCCACGAAAGGAGCGTCCTGTCCGTTTTGCTTTATTATGCAGAAAAAGACTGTCGGAGCACACGCGTTCAGGCTTTGACAAAGCGGTTTTCAAACGCGGATAAAATGCTCCTCATGCGGGCGTCCATCGCGCGTTCTGCCATCGTTCTCAGCCCGAACGGCACGCCGAATCTGACCTGGGCCAGGGCGCCTGCCATATCGGCCTGCGTGTCCACGTCGCCGTTGAGAAGAAAGGCGTTTTTGATCGCGTCTTCGAACGAACCGGCTTCCAGAAAGCAGGTGATCGCTTCGGGCACGCTGCCCTGACAGGTGGAGTCGAAGCGATACCCGGAAGCCGCGATCTGTCTGACAGAACGGCTGAGGTCATAGCCGAACGAACTGTACAGCCAGCTTTTCAGTTCGTCGTTCGTCATGCCCGACCTCAGCAGGAACACACTGCCGGCGATGGCCTGCGCGCCTTTGACGCCTTCGGGGTGTCCGTGTGTGTACTCGGCGCTGGCGCGGGCCAGGTCGAGCGCCTGATCGAGCGTGCCGGCTGCCCATCCGATCGGCGAGGCGCGCATGGCCGAGCCGTTGCCGAAACTGCCGTTTTTCGTCAGCTGTCCCGCTTCGACCCATGTGCTGAAGCCGTGCCCATAGCCGCGGCCGGGGTAGTCGCGCGCCCATCTCATATAAGCGCGGGCAAACGCTTCCGGCTGCACGTCTCCGTTCAGGATCGCTTCCGCCGTCGCGAACGTGAGGATGGAATCGTCCGTCAGCCGGCAAGGGCCGGCGCCGAGCGGTGTTTTTCCGTCCCATCTGAGGCTGCGGCGTTCGTAGATCGAGCCGCAGAAATCGCCGATGATCGCACCGATCATTTTTCATCGCTCCTTTGTGAGCGCCAAAGCGGCGCACGTGTGTTATGATGATTGAATCCTATTGTATCCTATTCGCGCCTCTGCGGCGCAGCGGGAGGAGAAAAATGAAGATCCTTCATACGTCTGACTGGCACCTCGGCCGCCGTCTGTGCGGGCGCGAGCGCCGCGACGAATTTCAAAAATTTCTGACGTGGCTGACGGGCGTTTTGAGCGAAGAAAAAATCGACGCGCTGATCGTGGCTGGCGACGTTTTCGATTCGTTCACGCCGCCGCAGTGGGCGCAGACGCTGTACTATGATTTTCTCACGCGCCTGAGCGCGACGCCCTGCAAGAGCGCTGTCATCGTCGCCGGCAACCACGACTCGCCCTCGCTGCTTGACGCGCCGCGCGAGCTGCTGAAGCGGCTCAACGTTTTTGTCACCGGCGTGCCGAACGGGGAACATGAGCTTTGCGAACTGCCCGGCCCGGACGGGAATACGGGGGCGGTGTGCTGCGCGGTGCCGTTTCTGCGCTCGCGCGATCTGTGCGGCGCGATGGAAGGCATGGAGCCTGACGCGCGCCGCACTGCCGAGCTTGAGGCGTTCGCCGCGCATTATCGTGATATTGTGCAGCGGGCGGAGCAGCTTCGCGCCGGGCGAGGTATCCCGATCATCGCTACCGGCCACTGCTTTGCCGCCGGAGGAAAGGTCAACGAGGGCGACGGCGTGCGCGACCTGGCCGTCGGTTCTGTCGATGTGGTGCCGCTAAGCGCATTTCCGGATGCGGTCGATTATCTGGCGCTCGGGCATCTGCACGCGCCGCAGCTGTGCGGTGCTTTGCCGTCGCGCAGATACAGCGGCTCGCCATTGGCGATGGGCTTCGGCGAAGCCGGACGCCCCAAAGAGGTCGTGATCGCTGATTTCGGCGGGCGGGAGCCGGCAGTGCGGGCACTTCCTGTGCCTGTCTGGCAGGAGATCGTCCGCCTGCGCGGCACGTTTGACGAGATCGCTGCCAGGCTTGACGAGCTGAAACTGAGCGGCCGCTCCGTGTGGGCTGAAGCCGACTGCACCGATCAGGGGGGCGCGGAGCTGTGCGAGCGACTGTACGAGCTTGCCCCTGACGCGGGAACTGTTCGCCTCCTTCGCGTCAGAGCGGCGGCTGAAAATGTCGGCGGCACGCTCGCGGGCGATGCCGATCTGAACGAGGACTGGGCGCCGCAGGACGTCTTCGAGTTTTATCTGAAAGAGCACGGGATCGATGGCGACGAAGCGCGTGAGCTGACCGGCGCGTATCTGGAAGCCGTTGAGGCCGTGAGGGAGGAACGCGATGAAGCTGTGCAGCCTGCGCTTTAAGAATCTCAACTCGCTGGCGGGGGAGTGGCGCGTGAACTTTGAGGCCCCGGAATATGCCGGCGGACTGTTTGCTATCACCGGCCCGACCGGCGCGGGCAAGACGACCCTGCTCGACGCGGTCTGTCTGGCTCTGTTCGGCCGCACGCCGCGGCTTGACCGCGTCAATGCCTCAGGCAACGAGATCATGACGCGCGGCGCCTCGGAGTGCCTGGCGGAAGTCACGTTCATCAGCGGCGGCGTGCGCTACTGCGCTTCCTGGTCGCAGAAGAAGACGTTCCGCAAGGGCGTGGAAAAGCTTCAGCCGCCGAAATGCCGTTTTTCACGCATGTCTCCCGATGAGGAGACGATCGCCGACAGCATCACCGGCGTGAGCAAAGCCGTCGAGCAGATCTGCCATCTTGACTTTGAGCGCTTCACGCGCACGGTCGTGCTGCCGCAGGGCGGCTTTGCCGCGTTTTTGCAGGCCGACGGCACGTCGCGCGCGCGTATCCTCGAAGAGCTGACGGGAGCGGAGATCTACCGCGCTATTTCCCGCAAAGTGTACGAACTGACCCAGCGCGAGAAGGAAAAACTGGAGCAGCTTCGTCAGGCTCAAAGCGAGCAGCCGGCGATGAGCGCCGAAGACCGGGCCGCCGCGGAAGCCCGGCTTGCCGAGAGCGAAAAGCGTGAAGCGGAGCTGAACGCGCACGGCGAAAAGCTAGCTGTCGCTCATGCCTGGTATGCCCGCCGCCGCGAGCTGGAGGCAAAACTCAGCGCGCTGGCGGTGGAAAAGGAAGCGAACGACCGCGCGCAGAGCGAATTTGCCCCCCTCGCTGAAAAGCTGAACATCGCCGAACGCGCTGCGACGCTGGCTGACTTTTATGACGCGCTGTCATCCCTGCGCCAAAAGCAGAAAAACGCCTGCGAAGAGGAAAAGAACGCGGCTGCCGCAGCAGCGTCCGCTGCCGGCGGTGCGGCAGACGCCGAAGCCGAAGCGCTGAAAGCTGTTTCTGCTTTCGAGGAGCTGCGCGCACAGGCGGATGCGAACGCGGACCTGTGGGGCCGTGTAACGGCGCTCGACAGCGAGCTAGCTGCCTGTGAAAAAGAGCTTGCTCAGAGCAGTCAGGCAGCGGCCGAACAAAAGGAGATCAGCGAACAGGCCGAGCGAAAGACGGAACGCCTGCGGCAGGAACTGGAAGGCGCCCTGGCTGAACTGCCCAAACTGGAAGCGTCAGCCCGCGCCGCTGCGGAAGCGCTCGAAAAGGCGCGCGACGATGAGCGGCGAGCCGACCTGAGCCAGCTGCGCGCTGCGCTGGCCGAAGGCAAGCCCTGCCCGCTGTGCGGCTCAGTCCACCATCCCTCGCCGTTTGCGGCGCAGGAAGAAGAGGCGGAACTGTTCCGCCTTCATGAAAACGCCGAGCGCGCACGGACCGAAGCGTCAGCTGCCGATGCGGCCCTGCGCGGAGCACGTGAGACCCAGATCCGCCTCAGCGCGGAACTGAACGCGCAAAGTGCTGCGTGCGATGCTGCGCGTACTTCCTATGACCTTGCGCGCAGCAAAGCGGACGCGCAGCGCGAGGTGTGTGAGCGAAAGCGCGCCGAGCGTGCGGAATTGTTCGGTGCGAAAGATCCGGCGGCGGAGCGCGAAGCGTTCCAGAAGGAGCAGGTGCGCGCCGAAAAACGTGCCGCCCGTGCCCGCGAAGCGGAGACGGCCGCGAAGATCGTCACGGCACGCGCGCAGACGGAATGGGACCAGAAAAAGCAGGCCCGTGCCGTTTGCGAGGCAGAAGTGAGCGCGCGCGAAACGGCTTTTGCCGAACGGCTCCAGAAACTCGGCTTTCGCGATGAGAGTGAATGGCACTCTGCGGCGCTGGATGAAACAGAACGAGCGCGCCTGACGGCAGAACGTGACAGGCTTGAACAGCGCGCGCGTGAACTGGCGGCCCTCCTGCCTCAGGCCGAGGCAGAGCTTGCCGCTCATGGAACGCTGCCAGAGATCCCCAGCGACGGCCTTGACGAGCAGATCAGCCAGTGCCGCGCCGCACTGACTGAGCTGCTCACCAGCCGCGGCGCCGATGCCGAGGCACTGCAGCGCGACGACGAACGCCGCGCCCGTCTGGCAGAGCTTGAGCTGCAGGAGAATGCACAGGAAAAACGGGCTGCCGTCTGGCGGACGCTGTGCGACCACATCGGCTCCGCCAAGGGCGATCAGTTCAGCCGCTACGTGCAGGGCCTGACATTTCGCCGCCTTGTGCACGCTGCCAACACTCAGCTGGAACGGCTTTCGGAGCGCTACCGGCTGCGCCCCGGAGAGGACGACGCGCTGCGCCTCGACGTGGTCGACCTGTGGCAGGGCGGGCAGAGCCGCAGCTGCAAAAGCCTTTCCGGCGGCGAGAGCTTCATCGTTAGCCTGGCGCTGGCTCTGGCCCTGTCGCACGGCATGAAGGAAGTGAACGTCGATTCTCTGTTCCTCGACGAGGGCTTCGGCACGCTCGACGAGGACTCGCTCGAAACGGTGCTCGAGTGTCTTGACCGCCTTCGCGAGAGCGGCCGGCTCGTTGGCGTCATCTCGCATGTGAGGCTGCTCCAGGAGCGCATCGACTGCCGCATTGCCGTCATCCCCGACGGGAACGGCCGTAGCCGGCTCTCCGGCCCCGGCTGCGAGAAAAAGTCGTGACACGAGCTTGACAAACCGGCGCGTGGGAGTATTATTATTCTCGTTAACACAATCAAACTTCAGGGCAGGGTGAAAGTCCCTACCGGCGGTACAGCCCGCGAGCCGATCTGGCATGATTCGGTGAAATTCCGAAGCCGACAGTACAGTCTGGACGAAAGAAGCGACTCTCAGCGGGGCATGTGCCTCCGAGAATGATTCAGGCTCTGAAATGCGCGTGCATTCCAGAGCCTTTTTCGTCCTTCGAAAAAGCAAGGAGGAAAAGAAATGATCCAGTACAACACCGTTGAAGAAGCCGTCGAGGCTCTTCGCGCCGGGCAGATCATCCTCGTCACCGACGACGAGAACCGTGAGAATGAAGGCGACATGATTTGCGCCGCTCAGTTTGCCACAGCCGAAAACGTCACGTTCATGGCCCGTAATGCCTGCGGCCTGATCTGCATGCCCATGAGCGCGGCATACGTGAAAAAGCTGAACCTTCCCCAGATGGTGACGGAAAACAGCGACAATCACTGCACCGCCTTTACCGTTTCGATCGATCACGTCTCAACGACGACGGGCATCTCCGCTGTCGAGCGCGGCGTTACCGCCCGTGCCTGCGTGGAAGACGGCGCGCGGCCGGAAGATTTTCGCCGCCCCGGGCATATGTTCCCGCTGCTGGCGAAGCCGAACGGCGTGCTGGAGCGCAACGGACACACGGAAGCCACGGTCGACCTGATGCGCATCGCCGGTCTGAAGGAAGTGGGACTCTGCTGCGAGGTGATGCGCGAGGACGGCACGATGATGCGCGCCACGGAGCTGGCGCAGAAGGCCCGCGAATGGAACATGAAGTTCATCACGATCCGCGCCCTCCAGGAATACCGCAAGCGTCACGAGACTTTTGTCGAGCGCGTCGCCGTCACCAAAATGCCCACGAAGTACGGCTTTTTCACTGCCTATGGCTATCGCAACACGCTGAACGGCGAGCATCATGTCGCGCTCGTCATGGGCGATGTGGGCGACGGCACGAACGTGCTCTGCCGCGTCCATTCCGAATGCCTCACCGGCGACACGTTCGGCTCGCTGCGCTGCGACTGCGGCCAGCAGTTCGCCCAGGCGATGACGCAGATCGCTGCCGAGGGGCGCGGCGTCATGCTCTATCTGCGTCAGGAGGGCCGCGGCATCGGCCTGCTCAACAAGCTGCGCGCCTACAAGCTCCAGGACGGCGGCATGGATACGGTGGAGGCCAATCTTGCGCTCGGCTTCGAGGAAGATCAGCGCGAGTACTACATCGGCGCGCAGATCCTGCGCGACCTTGGCGTGAAGACGCTGCGCCTGCTCACCAACAACCCGCGCAAGATCGAAGGATTGTCCGACTTTGGCCTGGAGATCGCCGAGCGCGTGCCCATCCAGATGCCGGCCACGCCCAATGATCTGTTCTATTTGCAGACCAAAGAACATAAAATGGGACATCTTGTCGATTATTAGCCACATAAAAAGCGCCCGTTTGGCTGAGAGCTTCTCGGCCAAACGGGCGCTTTTGTGTGACTGGAAACGTTATTTTTTTTCGCAGGCGATGTAGATGACTTTCATTGGCAGAGCGACAGGGGTGTCGGCAGGCGGGTTGATCTCATGAAGCCACTCTTCGCGCTCCTCGTCCTCGCCGCGGCGCATGATCGCCAGCGGCAGGTCGCCCTGGGCACGGATAGAGGCGAAAACTTCGCCGGTGGTCTTGCCGTTCCATTCCGGTCCCAGCTCAAGCGTGTTGAGGCTGGAGCGGTTGTCGGAATGGCTGAAGATGTCGCTGGCAAAACCTGAAATTCCGCGCTGCGAAGCGCAGAGCGCCAAAAAGTGCGCGATCAGCTGCTCACAGAGCACGACGTTGTCGACGTTGGCGTTGCTCGCGTGACGCAGATTGTCCGGATTGAGGATCTCGAGCACGGAATAGATTTCGGGGTGCAGCTGCTCAACGGCGAGGGCGGTGAGGATCGATCTCGCATCGACCGTGTCGACGGGAAGACGTCCGACGTCCTCGGCAAGGATGATGGCCGAAACGGCCGTCATCACGCCGGCTTTGATCAGCGTCGCGTCGTCGGCGCAGTCGCCCTCGATCACGGCTCGGGTGGAATTTCTCAGCTCTTCGGGACGCTTGGCGCAGACGATGACCACAGGATGCCCTGCGGCCTCCAGTTCTTTGACGATCTGCATGGCGTGGTTGTTCCAGCCGCAGATGATCGTGTGCCCTTCGGGGATGTTCACAAAAATGTCAGTCATGGCTGGGCCTCCGTTACTTGGCATTGCGCGAGATGAAGACGACGCGCATCGGCAGGCTGATGACGCGGTCGGCGGGCGGATTGATCTCATGGTCCCAGCGTTCCGTGTCGGCCTTTTCGTCCTGGGTCATGATGCCGAGAGGCAGCTCGCCGTCGGCGATCATGGCGTTGAAGAGTTCGCCGACCGTCTTGCCGTTCCACTGAGGATCAATGTCGGCGGCGCGAAGCGCGGAACCGTCGTCAGAATAGCTGAGGATATCGCTGATGAACGAGCTGATGCCCTGCTGCGAAGCGCATGCCGCGACAATGTCGGCCAGCGTGCGTTCGCAGAAGACGATGTCGTCGACGCCCGTGCGGCGCGCGTGGCGCTCATTGGCTGGGTTGAGCAGCTCGATGACGGTGTAGATCTCGGGGCGGCGCTTTTCGATCGCCAGCGTGGTCAGCACGGTGTGCGCGTCGATCTCATCGGCTGACAGGCCTTCGCCGCGCTCGGCGAAGATGATCGCCGATTCGGCTTTCTCGATGCCGGCCTGTTCAAGACGTTCGACGCTGGTCGGCTCGCCGGCGACGAAGAAGACGTCGTAATGCGAAAGCTCGGCCGGCTTGGTCTTTGTGAGGACGGCCACCTGCGTGCCAGAAGCGATGAGTTCCTTGAGCACGAGCTCGGCACGGCTGTTCCAGCCGCAGAGGATGGTGTGTCCTTCGTACTTGCAGCGGTTCAGTCCCATCATGGCCTTGAGGTTGTATTTCATCACCCGGGCAAGGACTTCCGAGAGGACGACGCCGAGCAGCGAAATGCCGACGACGGAGAGCACGAAGACGATCACGCGTCCGACCATCGTCTGCGGATGATTGGCGAACTCGCCCTGTCCGATCAGCGTGAACAGGATCGTCCACAGCGCTTCAAGCAGATTCCCCTGACCGCCGCGCTCCAGTTTCCAGTACAGATAGGTCGAGCCGAACACCAAAATGACAAAGACCAGCAGGATCCAGATGAAATACTTGTGCAGCTTGCTGGCGTATTTGGTGCCTCGCTTGAGGCCTTTGACTCTCTTCGAATAATTTTGCGCCACAGTGCCACCTCCGTAAATGCGTCATACAATGACGAAAGTTAAAACCAGGTTTTGAGCCGTACAGCCGAGGATCAGCGCTGACAGCCGCTTTTAAAAAAGCGTCCGCGCCCGGTACATGCGGGAGCGGACGCTCGGAAAGGACGGTATGTGCGACTACTGATTTTTCGCTTCGGATGCGAACTTGGAGACGACCGACACCATGCGCGCCATATCGGTGCGGCGCACCCAGGTGATCACCACGTCGTCGCCGGAAACGCCGGCCGTGCTGATCGCCAGCTTGCCGAACAGCAGACCGCGGATGCCGCGGATGGAGTTGATCTTGTTGTAGGGGAAGGCGCGGTCATCGCTGCCGTAGATGAAGCCCGAGTCCATCACCAGCAGACGCTGATTGGTCGCCACAACGAGGACGGTGTTGCGCTTGCCGTCATAGCCGGACGTGAGGAACGCGATCTCTTCGCCCTCGTTCAGGACCTGGGGCAGAGCGCGAAGCTCCTTGCCGACAAACCATTTGTGGAACTTGCCGACCTTGCGGATCTGCTCTTTTACGACTTCTTTCGAAACTGGCATGGTAAAGACCTCCCGAAAAAAATATTGGACTGTGCTGTGATAACGCGCGGATGAGCATATCATATAATTCCCGCGCTTGCCATGGCTATTATACGCCTTTTTATGAAATTTGAAAACCTTTTCGATTAGAATTTTTTGCGAGAATCAGCGCGGCTGTGAAAAAAGCGCGCGAAGAAACATCAAACGTGACGCTCTTCACGCGCTTACCGGCAGAAGGGTATAAAAATGGCACTCTCTAGGAGATTCGAACTCCTGTTACCGGGCTGAGAACCCGATGTCCTAGGCCACTGGACGAAGAGAGCGCTTAAATATGGCTGGGATACAAGGATTCGAACCTCGATTCTCTGATCCAGAGTCAGATGTCCTGCCGTTGGACGATATCCCAGTGCGGTATTCTTTTTGCCCGCTGTTCTCGCGAGCAAGGGTATATTAGCATACGCGTAAATTTTTTGCAAGCCCCGGAACGAAGTTTTTTTGAGAAAAATTTTCCGCGGTTGTTTTTTGCGATTTGGGGCGCACAAAATGCGTCTTCGCATTTGAACTTACGCGCGTATGATACTATAATAGCATCGGCAGTTTGTGCAGTTATTAAAAGACTTTGAACAAATCCAACCATTGCAAAGGAGTCTGAATTGAACATGAATACCAACGACGCACTCTACCGCAAAGCTCTGGAACGCCGCCCTCTCAACGTGATGAACCGCTTCGGCGGCGAAGATGCAGCGCTCTTCAGCGGACGCGATATCTTTCAGGCGGTGAAGGAGAGCGGCGCGATCGTCCTCGCGGCCAACGCGCGTCATCCCATCACGGCGAAGGGCGTGCTGCGGGCGGCGAAAAAGCATGACGCCGCCGTGCTTATTGAGATCGCTAAATCTGAGACGAATTACTGCGGCGCTAATTTCACCAACCTGCCTGACTACGCCGTGAAGTATTCCGGCGAGCTGGGCCACGGCGCGGTTTTTGCCATGCATGTCGATCACTACGGCATCAAGAGCCGTGACGATGTGATGAAGGCTGTCACGCAGATGGGCGAGATCGTTCCCAGAGGCTGGACTTCGCTGGCGATCGACGCCTCGCATCTTGACGACTGGAACAACCTCTGCGCTACGCGCGATGTGGCCATGCATGTGCCGCCCTATTTCGGCCTTGAGGTCGAAGTCGGCGAGATCAAGGGACCGGGAGAGTTCTCCACGGTCGAAGAGGCGTCGTACTTCATCGGCGGACTCAACTCGTGGGGCATCTTCCCCGACCTGATCGCCATCTCCAACGGCAGCAAGCACGGCACCTACGACAAGACGCTCGGTCAGGACGAGGGCATCAACCTTGAGCGCACGCTCGAGATCGCCACGGCGCTCAAGCCCTACGGCGTGAGCATCGCCCAGCACGGCATCTCCGGAACGAACATCGACAAGTGCGCGCACTTCCGCAACTACGGCATCGTCAAGGGCAACGTCGCGACGCTGTTCCAGAACGTCGTCTTCGGCATCAAGATGGAGCCCGACACGGGCAACGCCGTGATCGAGGGCGATTCCTACGTCAAGGAAGCCGACCGCGGCATTCCCGTTGAGCTGTGGAACGAGATCGTCGCCTGGTGCGACAGCAAGGGCATGAGCCGCAAATCGGGCGACTACAAGAAGGCCAATCTGCCTTTCTGCGAGAAGATCCTTGCCCTTGAGCCCAAGTATCTCAACCGCATCCTCGACGAGACGGAATACTGGGCTGAGCGCTTCATCAAGGCGTTCAACGCCGAAGGCACGGCCGAGAAGGTGATCGAGATCGTCAACCGCCGCAGTACGTGGAATCCCGTTCCCGAGCGCAAGATCATCGCCGATCGTGCCGACTTCCGTCCCGACAACGCTCCCACCAAGGGCGGCAACGATGGCGGAGATTATTCCGAGTAAGATGGCGAAGCGGACAAAAATCATTCTGAGCGCCGCGCTCTTTGCGGTGTGCGCCACGTTTGCCGCCGCTGAAGAACGCGTTGCCACGCAGCTCACGGCTGAGGTCATGGACTACGACGTGGAGACGGGCGACTTCAAAGCGCAGGGAAACGTCACGCTGAAGCGCGAGGGCGTGACCCTCACTTCGAGCTACGGGACCGCGAACACGCAGACGCAGAAAGCCCGCGTCTGGGACAAGGTCCACGCTTTCGGAACGTACAACGGTGAAGAGCTGGACGCCTACTGTGCCCAGCTCGACGCTGACTTTTCCGTCGAGGGCGGCGATTTCATCATGACCGGCGGCGTCAATGCGACCTTTGGCGTCCGCGTGCTGCGCTCTGACGTTGCCCGGCTGACCGGACAGGCGTTTTCTGCAACAAACGTGAAGCATTTTGAGGACAAGAGCCGCCGCATGGTGCTGACGTGCAGCACGCTGACCGGCGACTACGACGATAAGGGGCTGCGCATCGCCGACGGCAAGGGCAATGTCATCGTGACGCAGGAGGACGATCAGAAGAACTCCAAGCTCTGGTGCAATTCTTTTGCCTACCGCCGCGAGCAGGACCGTCTGACCGGCACCGGCAATGCGCACATCCTTGTCACGGAGAAAGCTGACAAGAAGAAGTCGACAGACATCCGCTGCGATACGCTTGTCTATTCGTTCAAAGCGGGCTCGGTCACAGCCAGCGGCAACGCCCGCGCTGTGCAGGACGGCCGCAAAGTCAGCGCCAGGACGCTGATCTATTACCCTGAGACCGGCAAGCTCGAAGCGAAAGGCAAGCCGACGATCACCGTTGACGTGAACGCTCCCGGCCCCAAAAAGGCGCCTGCGAAACGGACGCCCCGCAATGGCCGCAATTCTGTGCGCAAAGGCGGCAAATAAGATGGCAGACGTAAAAACGCTCAGCGCTGTCGGCCTGAACAAGAGCTTTAAAAAGCGCCATGTCGTCAATAACGTGTCTATCGAGTTCCGCACCGGCGAGATCGTCGGTCTGCTTGGACCCAACGGTGCGGGCAAGACGACGAGCTTTTACATGATCGTCGGTCTGATCGCGGCTGATTCCGGCAAGGTCACGATCGACGGACGCGACATCACCAGTCTGCATGTGTATCAGCGCGCTCGCAGCGGCATCGGCTATCTGCCTCAGGAAGCGTCAGTGTTCCGCAACCTGACCGTGCGCGAGAATCTTCATCTCGTGCTCCAGGAGCGCGGCATGAAAAATAAGCAGATCAAACAAAAGGCCGACGCTCTTCTGGAAGAGTTCGGCCTGACGAAGCTTGTTGACGTGATGGGATATTCGCTGTCCGGCGGCGAGCGCCGCCGCCTGGAGGTGGCCCGCACGCTGGCGCTCGATCCTGATTTCATCCTGCTTGACGAGCCTTTTGCAGGCATCGACCCGATCGCCGTCGGCGACATCCAGGGGATCGTGCGCTCGCTCAAGGACCAGGGCTACGGCATCATGATCACCGATCATAACGTCCGCGACACGCTGGCCATCACAGACCGCGCCTATATCATCTATCAGGGCGAGATCAAGGTGAAGGGCAGTTCTGAAGAGATCGCCAACGATCCGTTTGCCCGCAAGTATTATCTGGGCGATTCGTTCCACCTCGATTAGTCGTTTTCAAGAAGCTCGATCGTGTCGGTGCTTCCGGCAGCGATCAATGCGGCGACCTGCTTTGCAGCGTTTGCGGCCGGCTCGCTCAGACCAATGAAAAAATCCGTGCTCTCCGGCTGGATGGCGATGACCGTCGCCGTGCAGCCGGGGGGCAGTGCTTTTTCCAGAAGTTCGTCCAGCGGCAGGTCATGGCTGGTAAACGTGGGGGAGTCGATGCGCGACAGCGGAAAGCGGCGCACGCTCCCGGGAGGCAGCCCCATGTCGGAAGCGTCGACGAGGATGAACGTCTGCGGCTGTTCGCGTGCGAGCGTGCCGAGATAGTTCCCCGGCGCCAGTTCGCAGCTGCGCAGAGAAAACCCCTTCGGAGCTTCTTCCTGAAGCAGGCGGATCACTTCCAGGCCTGCACCGTCGTCTTTCAGCAGTGGATTGCCAAGTCCCCAGACTGTCGTGTGGATGTTCATGCGATGGTCTCCTTTGTTTTAGGTGTCGGCCGGATAAAGGCCCCTTGATCGGGAGCGTTTCTCCCGAAAAAATTGATCGTGCAGGAGGCCTTTTTATGGCACAGCAAAAATCGGGCAACATGATCCGCAACGCGCTGACGATGATGGTCGGCACATTTTCAAGCCGCATCCTCGGTCTGCTGCGCGAGGTGATCACGGCGGCCTGGTTCGGCGCGGGGCGCTCGCTTGACGCGTTTTTTGTGGCGTACACGATCGCCAATCTTGGCCGTCAGCTGCTTGCTGAGGGCGCGCTGTCGGCGGCATTCGTGCCCGTGTTCTCGCAGGTGCTGGCCAAAGACGGACACGCGCGCGCCGAGCGTCTGGCGCGTCAGGCCCTGACGGTGATCCTCGTCGCAGCTTCGCTTGCCGTGGGGCTGGGGATGCTGCTCAGCCCGCAGCTGACGTCGCTCATTGCGCCGGGCTTTGATGCTGAAAAGACGGCGCTGGCGGTGTCGATGACGCGGGCGATGTTTCCGTTCCTGCTGCTGATTTCCGTTGCCGCGCTGGCGATGGGAGCTCTCAACAGCATGGACAGTTTTTTTGTGCCGGCTGTCGCTCCTGCGCTCAGCAACGCTGTGTATATTACGACCGTTTTCCTCTGTGCGTCAAGCTGGGGCATAAACGGCCTTGTGCTGGCCGTTCTCCTGGGCGGTGCGGCGCAGCTGGCGCTCCAGTGGTTTTGGGCGGCGAAGAAGAAAAACATGCTGCTCATTCCCGCCCGGCCGCGTCTGGATGATCCCGAACTGCGCAGGATGATGGCGCTGTTTCTGCCATATGCGGCGGGCCTGTCGCTCAATCAGCTCAATCCCGTGCTCAGCCGGCTGTTCGGTTCTTTCTTGAGCGATGGCGCTATTTCGATGCTCAACTATTCCAACCGCGTCATCCAGCTGCCGCTGGGGCTGGTGGTGATCGCTATCTCTCAGGCGGTGCTGCCCGAACTGGCGCGCTGCGTCACCCAGGGCGACGAGGTGTTTGCCGGCACGCTTCGCGACGCGCTCCGCTTTGCGCTGTTTGTCATCCTGCCGGTGACGCTGGGAACGATGCTGATCTCTCGCGAGACGGTGAACTTTCTGTTCTACCGCGGTGCATTCGGGCTGGAAGCATGGCGAGGTACGGCTTCAACGCTGTTCTGGTCGGCCGTTGGACTGCCCGGCATGGCCTGCTCGACGGTGATCATGCGGGCTTTGTTCGCGCGATCGCTTCCGAAAGCGGCGATGACCACCACTGCGGCCAGCGTGCTGGGAACGCTGGCGTTCTCGGCGGCGCTCACGGGACCGATGAAGATGAACGGCATCGCGCTGGCCAGTTCGCTGGCGTTTTTGTTTTCAAGCGCGGTCGGCGGATTTCTGCTGTGCCGCTCGATGTCCGTGCCGCTGCGTCTGTTTACGCCGGTGTGGCTGTGCAAGACGGGGATTTCCTGCGCGGCGATGGCGGCGGCAGCGTACGGCTGGAAAATGCTCTGGGCGTATCCCTCATCTGCAAATTTGATCATTCGCGGCGTCTGGATTGGAGGAATCTCCATTGTCTGTGCCGCAATTTATGGTATAACTACATTAAAAATGCGCTGCGAGGAGTGGTCGCTCATTCGTCAGGCGCTCAAAAAAAGGAAGAGGTGACCGAAATGAAGAAGTTCATCGCCGCATTCCTGCTGCTCTGTGCGTGTGCAGTGCTGGGCAGTCAGGCTGAAGCGGCAAAAAAGGACCCGACTGACGATCTGCTGCGTTCGCGCGCTGCGGTCGTGTGGATCGGGGGCAAGCGCATCGGCGACCTGATGGTCGGCGCGGATGCCAAGCTGTACTTCCAGCTGATCGACAGGACGCTGTCGGAGCGCATCTACTCCGACCCGACCAGTTTCCCGGATGACATCCTCTGGAACGCTTCGTACATTGACAAGGCGGCCCGTGCTAAGTGCAACCTTATCATCCTCGTTTACAAGGCTCTGGTCCCCTGGATCTTCGATCCTGCGAAGATCACGGTCAACGGCGAGCCGATCGACAAGAGGCGTGTCTATTCCAGCCTGCTTGCCATCCCGACGGGCAAGATCGCTTCCGATACTGAAGACGTGATCGCGTTCGGTGTGCCGCGCGCGCTGTGCAAGCCCGGCAGCAAACTGGTTTTTGGTTACGGAGAGTATAAGGACGAGCTGATCGTCCCCGGCAAAAAGTGAGGCGTTTTTCTGTATCATGGCTAAACATGTTTTTCGCTGCGTCATCTGCGGCGCGCGTCTTGAAGTCGATTCCCGCCCCGCTAAATGCCCTGAGTGCGGCGCCAAGGCGTTCATCCATGAAGAGGGCGAGTCGCTGAGAAAGAAGTGCGGCTGCACCGGCTCGTGCAGCTGCTGTTCGGGATGCGGCCGCTAGACCGTTTCCTGACGCTGGGCATCGAAAGCAGCTGCGACGACACATCTGTCGCGGTGCTCGAAGGTCCCCGCACGATCCTGAGCTGGAACATATCCAGCCAGACGGAGCGTCACGCGGCATTCGGCGGCGTCGTGCCCGAATACGCCTCGCGGATGCATCTTGAGGCAATTTTGCCGCTTACCCGCGAAGCGCTGGCCGAGGCCGGCGTCAGCGATCCGGCTAAAGAACTCAGCCTGATCGCTGTCACTCGCGGTCCCGGACTGATGGGCTCGCTGCTTGTCGGCGTGATGACTGCCAAAGCGTTTGCGCAGGCCTGGAACGTCCCGATCGTCGGCGTCAACCACCTTGAAGGCCACATCTTTGCCAATGTCGTCGATCATGAAGAGCTGAAATTCCCGTTCCTGTGCATGGTCGTCAGCGGCGGTCACACTGAGATCGTGCTCGCGCGCACTTCGGGGGACTATCAGATGCTCGGCGCCACCCAGGACGACGCAGCCGGTGAGGCTTTTGACAAAGTGGCGAAAGTGCTCGGCCTGCCGTATCCCGGCGGTCCCGTCATCGACCGGCTGGCGAAACAGGGCAGCGCCTCGGCGTTTCATTTTCCGGCCGTGCTGCCCAACATCGAAGGGCTCAATTTCAGCTTCAGCGGCCTGAAAACGGCTGCCATCAACCAGATCAACCACCTGCGGCAGAAGGGCGACGTGCCTGTTGAGGATTTCTGCGCGTCGTTCCAGGCCGCCGTTGTGCGCAACCTGATCACGCGCCTGGAGCAGGCTGTGGAGCAGACCGGCGTGAGAAACGTCGCTATCTCCGGCGGCGTGGCGGCCAACAGTGCCTTTCGCGATGCCGTTGCATCGCATCCCGGCTGGAACGCCTTTCTGCCGTCGAAGATGTTCTGCACCGACAACGCTGTCATGGTCGCAGCGGCCGGTTACGCGGCATTCATGCGCGGCGAGCGCAGCGACATCTCCATGGGGCCTGATCCGGCGCTTGATTTTGGCGAAGACGAGGTGATCTAGCATGAAGAGAAAGAAATCTCGCAAGGGCTTTACCCTGATCGAGCTGCTGATCGTCATGACTGTGATCGGCATCCTCTCGGGCAGTCTGCTGCTGACGATGGGCTCGAGCACCGACAAGGCCGAGGCTACGCGCATCGTCACCGACCTCAACAGCCTGCGCCTGGCCGCCGGCCTGTACTATGCCGACAACGCCGGCAGCACGCTCTCGCCCGACATCGAGCGGCTGAAAACGTATGTGACTGCGCCGGAGAAACTCAGCGGCGATCAGTACGAGTTCAAAGAGGGCGAAAATAAAGGCCAGTGGTTCGTCGGATGCAAGATCGCCGCTCAGCCTGAAGGCGTGCGCGAATCGCTCAAAAAAATGGCCGCGGCCAACGGTCTGCGCAACAGCGTCACCAGCAGTGACAGCGACACCTACAACGGCGGCACCAGCGGCGTGTACATCCGAGTGAGATAATTCTGCAAGAATCATAAAAATATATCCGGCAGAGCGGAAAAATAGTTTTCTGTTCTGTCGGATATGTTTTTATGCAACCGGTTTTGCATTTGCTGTGCTATAATCCTGACGGTTTCAAATTTTCGCGGAGGTGTTGTGTGATGGCTCAGAAGAATTTGGTGTACGGAGTCGACGACGTTCCCTCTCTGCCGATTTTGCTGCTGGCGGGCGCGCAGCATGTGCTGACGCTGTTTGGCGCGACGACGCTGGTGCCGCTGATCTTCGGCCCGGCGATGGGCATGGATCAGGCACAGATCGGTTTCTTCATCTCGTGCGTGTACTTTGCGATGGGCGTGTGCACGCTGATCCAGACCAGTCCGTTTGGCTCGGGGCTGCCGATCGTTCAGGGATCGAGCTTCAGCTTCATCCCGCCGATCATGACGATCGTGGGCATCTATTCGGCGCAGGGCACGGCGGTGATCATGCAGTACATCGGCGGCGCGCTGCTCTCGGGCGGCGTGTGCCTGATGGTGCTTGGGCAGTTCGGCCTGATCGGCAAGATCCGCCGCTTCGTGGGGCCGCTGACGGTCGGCACGACGATCATGGCGATCGGCTTTTCGCTGGCGGATACGGCGATCAGCTTCAACGCGGCCAACTACTGGCCGGCATCGCTGGCGGTGGTTGCGCTGATCTTCCTCTTTGGTCTGGGGCTGAAGAGCCGCTATATCAACATCTTCTCGGTGCTGCTGAGCGTGATCATCGTCTGGGGCGTGTGCTTCGGCCTCAGCCGCTCGGGCGTGTTCGCGCCAGGGCATCCGGTTTATATCAGCCTTGACAACGTGAAGGCTGCCAAGTGGTTCCAGTTCACCGGCTTCGCTCCCTGGGGAATGCCGAAGTTCAGCCTGGTGGCGTTCGGCGCGATCCTGGCCGGATTCTTCTCGGTCATCTTGGAGAGCATCGGCGACTATTTCAACGTCTGCAACGCGGCGGGCATCGCCGACCCGACGGAGAAACAGATCAACAAGGGCATCCGCGCCGAAGGGCTGGGCTGCATCTTCGGCGGCTTTACGGGCGCTGTGGCCTGCACGAGCTACACTGAAAACATCGGTCTGATCGGCCTGACGGGCATCGCTTCGCGCTGGGTGGTGCGCGTGGGCGCGGTTCTGCTGATCGGCATGAGCCTTGTGGGAAAGTTCGGAGCGCTGGTGGCGACGCTGCCGTCGCCGATCATCGGCGGCTGCTACATCGCGCTGTTCGGCACGATCGGCGCTCTGGGTATTCAGGCGCTGACGCGGGCCGATATGCAGAAGCAGCGCAATGTGATGATCGTGGGCTTTGCGTTCCTTATGGCACTCGGCCTGCCGGGCTGGGTGACGAAGCAGCAGGATCTGTTCTTCGCCTGGGGCATCCCTGGTCAGATCGTCTGGGCCATTGGCAAGACGTCGATGGCGGTGGCAGGCATCTCGGCCTGCGTGCTGGACAACCTGATCCCCGGCACGCGCGAGGAACGCGGTTTCCGCGATTAGTGAAGCGAAATATGTACGAGGGTGGAAATCTCTTTCCGCCCTCATTTTTTATGCTAGAATAGCAGTATGACGAAGGCGGTGAGAGCATGGCGCTGTCGGCGCGGCGAAAGAGACTGGCGGAAGCCTTTGAGACGATCTACGAGCTTTACAACCGGCGCGAGCTGGTGCATCCTGATCCGCTGGAGTTTTTGTACCGCTATGACCGCGTCGAAGACCGCGAGATCGCGGCGCTGATTGCTTCGTCGCTGGCATACGGTCGCGTGACGATGATCCTGAAAAGCGTCGCGTGCGTGCTTGATGCGATGGGCAGCTCTCCGCGCGCGTTTATCGAAAGCGGCAGCGAGACCGCCTGGCGCGAACAGTTTGCCGATTTTCGTCATCGTTTCACGAGCGGTGACGACGTGGCTGCTTTGCTGGGCGGCGTCAAGCGAGTGATCGGCAAAAGCGGCTCGCTCGGCGAGTTTTTACGTTCTTCGCGCAGAGCATGCGGCACGCTTGAGGGCGCTCTCGACGCGCTGGTCGAAGAGCTTGAGAGCGGACGAAAAAACAGCCTCCTCTGCCGGCCGTCTCTGGGCAGCGCCTGCAAGCGGCATTTTCTGATGCTGCGGTGGATGGTCCGTCACGACGAAGTGGACCCCGGCGGCTGGCACGGGCTCGATCCCGCCGAGCTGCTAGTGCCGCTTGATACGCACATGTATTCCGTCTGCCGGTCGCTGCGCTTCACGCGGCGCGCTTCTGCCGATCTTAAAACGGCGCGGGAAATCACGAGCGTCTTTGCAAGCCTGCGGCCGGACGATCCCGTCCGCTATGACTTTGCGCTTACGCGGTTTGGGATCCGTCCCGATATGAGCGAGGCGGAACTGATAAAACTGTGCACATCTGCACGACACGAAAGGAATGACTGAGATGAAAAAAATGTTTCTGGCCGCTATTGCGGCTCTGGTGCTCATGAGCAGCGCTGCCTGCGCCGCGTCGATGGGGGATTTCACGATCCAGGACCTGGACGGAGAGGTGCACACGCAGAAGCTGCTGTCGAAAGCGAAGCTCACGATGTTCAACGTCTGGGGCACGTTCTGCCCGCCCTGCCTGCGCGAGATGCCTGATCTTGGAGAGCTGGCGGCGGAGCTTGAGCCCGAAGGCGTGCAGATCGTCGGTCTGGTGTGCGACTGGACCGATCGCAAAGGCAACCCCAGTGAGGCGCAGATCGCGAAGGCGAAAAAGATCGTCGCGAAGACTGGCGCTTCGTATCTCCACCTGCTGCTGAACGACGATATTCAGCAGTATTTCGGCGACATCACTGCCGTTCCTCAGACCTACTTTGTCAGCCGTTCAGGCGAGATCGTCGGCGCGGTGACGGGCGCGCAGAGCCGCAAAGCCTGGACTGCCATGATCCGCCAGGTGCTGGCAAAAGTCGAATGATCCCGCGCCGCGCCGCCGCGTGGCTCTGCATCGCTGCCGGGGCTGCGCTGATAGCCGCCGGACTGCTTCGCGGCGAAGTCTATGAAGTTTTCGGGAAGGCGGCCAATATCTGTCTGGAGTGTGTCGGCATTGGCTAGGGAGCGCTTGCAGCGGCTGCGGCTGTGCGCCCAGCTTACCTGGACGGCGCTCTGCAACGGTTATCTGGCCGGATTTGTGAGAGGAACGATCTTCACAGGCGCGCTTAAAAACGTCTGCGTCCCGGGGCTGAACTGCTATTCCTGCCCCGGAGCTCTCGGCGCGTGTCCGGTCGGCTCCTTTCAGGTGATGCTGACGGGCATGGAAGTCCGCATCCCGATGTACGTGACCGGCTTTCTGTTCGCGTTCGGCGGCGTGCTGGGGCGGATCGTCTGCGGCTGGCTGTGTCCTTTCGGGCTGGTCCAGGACGCTTTGTACAAAATCCCCATGCCGGGTAAAATGCGCGATCTGCCCGGCGACCGCCTGCTGCGCTGGCTGAAATACGTCGTGCTTGCCGTGTTTGTCGTCGCCCTTCCTCTGTGGATGCGCGACCCGCTGCTGAACGTCAGCGATCCGTGGTTTTGCAAATACATCTGCCCGTCAGGCACCTTGATGGGCGGCTGGCCGCTCCTGGCTGCGAACGCGGGCCTGCGCGGCGCCGCCGGCTGGATTTTTGCCTGGAAAAGCGCGCTGCTCCTGCTGATCATCGCGCTGTCAGTGCGGTCGTACCGGCCGTTTTGCAAGTACCTGTGCCCTCTGGGCGCTTTTTACGGCTTTTTCAACCGTATCGCGCTGTTCCGGCTGAGCGTGGAGCACGCCGCGTGCGTGAAGTGCGGCTCGTGTGCGCGAGTCTGTCCGATGAGCGTCGATATGCCGGCTCATCCCGACAGTGCCGAGTGCATCCGCTGCGGCCGCTGCTGCGATGCCTGCCCGACCGGGGCAATCCGCCTGCCGTTTATGAAAAATCATCAGCCGAACGAGGGGAGCTGTGCGAATGAATAACGATTTCATCTATCGGCGAAAGCTGTATGACCGCGCTCAGCCTCACCCCGGCGAGCAGCGGCTGGACTTTGGAGCGGCGGCCGCTGTTCCGCTGCGGCCGCTTGACGAAACGGGCTTCACCGCGCTCGACATCGAGACGACCGGCCTCAGCCCGACGTTCTGCGGCATCGTTGAGATCGCCGCGCTCAAAGTGCTGCCTGGCGGCGAGAGCAGGACCTTTCAGACCCTGGTCGACCCGCACTGCGTTATCCCCCGTGCTGTGACTGCTATTCACGGCATCAGCAGCGATATGGTGCGCGGCGCACCGTGCGCCGAAGAGGTCGTCGGCGGCCTGGTCGAATTCGCAGCCGGCACGCCGCTGGTGCTGCACAACGCGCCGTTTGACCTCGGCTTCCTCACGCCCATTGTTCAGCGTCAGGGACTTGCCTGGCGCAGTCCTGCCGTCTTCGATACCCTGCGGCTGGCCAAGCGAGCCTTTCCCGGCCTGCGCAGCTACAGCCTGGAGAACCTGAGCCGCTTCTTCGATTTTGACGCCGGCAACCACCATCGCGCTCTCGCCGACTGCGAATACTGTGCCAGACTGTTCCAGCTGATCCGCGCCAAGCTCCGCACGCCTGACGGCGAAGAATCGTTCTGTCGAAAGTGCGCCTCGTCGCCGAAGCTGCTGGGGATGTAGAAATAATCAAGCCCTGCGTTCGCAAATGGTGAACGCAGGGCTTTCTGTATCATTGCCGTTATGTGGTCCTTGTGTTGGAATTATTTCCTCCACGCTGCACAGAAATCGACAAAGCGCCGTGCCAGGTCGGGATTGCCGGCAAAGTGCAGATGCAGATACGACGCTACGAGCGATTTATGCGCATATCCGGCAACGTAGGTCGCTCCCGTGCGTTTTTTGACAAACTGCCAGGCGGCAGACTTTTCGCTGCCGGCATCGGGCGTTGTGGTGGAAAAGTGGAACTCGTGCCCGTGCACGACCGTTCCCGCGGCGGCGAGCGGCGAATCGCTCAGTGCTGTACATTCCACATAGCCTACCGTTTGCAGCCGATCGTTCATGCGGCACGCGGCAGGGACGACGCCGACCATCGCGTGTCCGGTGCCGTCAAAGTCAGTCAGCGAACGCGTCAGATACATGTAGCCGCCGCATTCGGCGTATACCGGCATCCCTGCCGCGATCGCGGTACGGATCGACGCTTTCATCGATTCATTGGCGGCAAGACGCGAAGCGAACATCTCTGGAAAGCCGCCGCCGAAGATCACGCCTTCGCACGCAGGCAGAGCTGCATCGTCCAGCGGACTGAAGAAGACAATGCGCGCGCCGCACCGCTCCAGCTGCGCTAGACTTTCGGGATAGTAAAACGAAAACGCCGCGTCGCGCGCTACCGCGATCACCGCCCGCTCACGGCAGAGGAACAGATTATCGGCCTGCACCTCCAGATTTGGCGCCGAGCGGGCAACGCTCAGCAGCCCGTCAAGGTCGACCGACTGAGCGGCGACCTCTGCCAGCACTTCGAATGAATGGCCTGCGTTCTCGTCCGTCGGCAGCAGCCCAAGATGCCGTTCCGGCATCACAAAACGCTCATCGCGCCGCAAAGCTCCCAGCACGGGGATCCCCACGCGGGCCATTGCCTCGCGGATCATGCGCTCATGGCTGGCAGACCCCAGCCGGTTAAGGATGACCCCGCGGAAGTCGACCGTTTTGTCATACTCACGGAAGCCCAATGCGAGCGCCGCGGCGCTGTCGCCCATCGACTTGCAGTCGATGGCCAGCACCACGGGAGCGCGCAGCAGCCCGGCGATCTGTGCCGTGCTGCTCACCCCTCCCGTTCCGCCGTCGTACAGTCCCATGACGCCTTCCACCACGGCCGCATCAGCCTGCGCGGCGCTGTGCGCAAAAACGCGCAGCATCGCTGCCTCGTCCATCAGCCATGTGTCCAAATTGTGGGCAGCCCTCCCGGATGCCAGTCCCAGATACCCCGGATCGATATAGTCCGGCCCCACCTTGTAAGCCTGCACTCGCACACCACGGCGTGCCAGCGCTGCCAGAATGCCGCACGTCAGCGTCGTCTTGCCCGACCCGCTCTGCGGCGCGGCGATCACCAGACGGGGGACATTCAAAGAGTTGTTCATCGCTCGTCACTCCTTTGTGTTTCGGTCCCATTATAACAAAAGCGCCGCATTCCCTGCGAGGGGAGTGCGGCGCAAATTTTATGCCTGTTCGGTCAGCGTGTCCTCAAGCTCGATCAGTGATTTGAGCATCTTATGTGTATGCACACGTTTTATACCAGCTTCACTTCTGTTTGATAAAGTGAAGGCGAGTGCGAGGAACTCGTTTGCACTTTCTCAGCCCTTGGGCGGCCGGTGTAAAAAATGAGACTGTTCTACAAATGCCGTGAAGGCAACAGCCGTGTTATTTTCTCGTGAAAGTCTCCATTTTTATGTGCTCACACACTTCTAACGAATACATTTTAGTCCGCTAAAGTGTTTCTGTTACGGTTCCGGGAAAATGGAGGGGACATCAGTGCGATAAAGCGCTGGATAACGTGCATGAAAAAGCGGCGGAAGCGCCGGGATTTATTCCCATGCGCTTCCGCCGCTTTCGTATTCGTTTTTGACTTGTTGAAGGGCTTTTGAGCAAGAAAACAGCAAGGGCGTCGGTGGCTGACGTTAAGGAACCACTGATTAAATCTCCTTTGAGCTGTTACAATAGAGACGTTTATAAAACCACCTCAAAGGAGAGAGACCAATGTCCCAACTTAGCTTCGGAGATATGGAATACACCA